>BNJU01001055.1_pt1 | contig 72342 bp, 82 predicted proteins | sample 8539281 | NCBI WGS metagenome assembly BNJU01 (sample SAMD00202456, study PRJDB9452) | human saliva metagenome | isolation source: human saliva | place: Japan | reverse complement strand
TTTCCCTAAAAATCAGACGTTTTACTGCAGGTAGCTTTGATCCCAAAGCTAACATCTCTGTTGGTGTAATTCCAAAGCGTTATGAGCCATTTATCGCTTACAACGTTGGTGGACTCTGTTCGTTTTACGATCAAAGTACTGGATAAAAGTGAAACAAGTAAAATTATTTGCTATTGGACAAGAACAATCTTAGTAGGCGATATATCACTTCTATGATCTCGTTTTAAAAACGAATGGTCAGATAAACAAGATGCAAACAAAGATTACTAATGGTACGCCTGTTGTGAAAATCTCATCGCAGAGAATGAGTGGACTGAAAGGAAGAAATCTATTATATAGCATTACCAGAGGGAGAAAATATCTAAAGGAATTAGTAGTATATTCACTTTAGATGATGGTAAATCTATCATTAAGAAAGTAAAACAAGAAATAAATATTGAGCGTGCTAAAGTGTACGACTTGGGAGAAATCAGTATTAAATCCAACTCTGCTACAATCTTTCATCTTAAAAATAAGGTACTCATTGATGCTGTCTCAAAGACAATCCATGGGCTTGAACGTTATGACAATGGAGATATGAATATCTATGAGGGTGAGAATCTTGAGAAGATTCTGTCTTTCAAAGGGACATTGACCATCCAATACAATGACAAACTTACGACCTTAGATGAGTTACAGTATTATCGTAATGTAACAGGTCTAGATGTACAATACAATAAGAATCTTGCTGGAGAAATTGATTTTAATAAATATCCACAACTCACGAATTACATTGTCATTAGTAATAGTCCATTAGTAACAAAAATTGATATCTCCGGATTGAAAGAACTAAAATTCTTATCAGCTCATCATATGGATGGACTGACAGAAGCGAAAGTGGGTAATAATCCTCAAAATGACTATACTTGCGTTATATAATAACAAGCTGCTTACTAAGATTGACGCAAGTAATCTTCCTGCTCTGGCAATATTGCAAGCTTATAACAATGGGGAACTGACAAACATCAATACATTGAACTCACCGAAGATAAATTTTATCGATATAAGTAACACTGGGAAACTGACCCAAATAGATGGATTATCCGATAAAGATCAACTTGAAAAGTTTGTTGCTTGGGGTAATAAGATAGAAAGCTACGACTTTAGCAAAATGACTAAGTTGAAGTCTATCAATCTCATAGGTTCTCCGGTGAAAGAGATAAAAGGGTTGTCAGCTGCGGGTTCAAACTTAACTTCGCTTGATTTGGGTAGTACGCAGATAAGTTCCTTAGACGTAACACAGAATACAGAGTTGCAAAAACTTAACCTCAGTTATGTTAAAGGAATAACAACATTAGATTTAAGTAATAATACACACTTAACAGAGCTAACAACGAATAATTCAGGTATTCGCGAGTTGAAGTTAGGGAGTAAAAACGGATTGAAAGATATAAATGTTTCAAGTAGTAAACTCTCATCTCTCGACATAAGTGAAGCTGGGACTATTGAGAATATAGCTGTAGGACTTCAAACTGATGCTACAGGACAACATCAACAGATAAAAGTAACAATGAATCAGCAGCAAAAGGATTATTTCGACAGTAAGGGTATAATATTCACAGAAAATATCATAGCTAACACTAAGGACAAGAATAGACCAAATAGCAATGTCAAGGTCGTAATTAAACAATAATCTGGTTATAATACTTCAAAAGAGAGGATATGTTCATAGAAAAGTGACATATTCTCTCTTTTTTTATAAACCCAAATTGGTCTTTAGGAACTAAGCATATTGTGCTATAATGAACAGTTCGGGGTTAATATATGGAGAATTAAAAACTACAACATTAAGAGACTCTTCAACGAAAAGAAATGAAAACACAGGATGAGTCAATTTGATATATTATTTTGTGAGAGAATGTCAAAGTTCCCCTTTTCAGAGAAATACACATATACTACAATAAAAGTTTAATTTTGTTTTGCTGTCACAATTAACACTTCACACAACTCAGCTGTAATCCAATTAGTTATAAGCAAACAATAGATGACAGAAATGACAGGAAATTTAGTTTTGAAGGATTTCCTCTGTCATAGAAAAGCACATAGATATAATAAAAAAAGAATAGTCTCTTACATCGCAGAACCTTTCTTGCTGATTTGTGGAGGCTCCGCACGCATTGTGCGGACGGTAAGCACCAATGGTGCGGATAGTAAACACAAATAGTGCGGAGGTAGCAATAAAGTCTCAACACAAAGATTAAACAGAAAAACAGACTAACTTTACAATCGCTCACAATCATTTACAAACCACCCCTTATGACAGGAATAGTTGTTAATTCATTCGTTTATTACAGCGAAATTACGTATTTTTGCAGTCAAATCAATATAAGACTATGGCAAGTCAACTGACAAAGACACAGCAGGAATTTCAAGATGTACTCGCAGAGTGCAGAAGTCTCTTTGAAAAGAAGCTCCATGACTATGGTGCTTCATGGCGTATTCTGCGCCCATCTTCCCTTACTGACCAGCTCTTTATTAAGGCTAAACGCATCCGTTCTTTGGAGATTACGGGTGAAAGTTTGGTGGGTGAAGGTATTCGCCCAGAATTCATCGCGCTGATAAACTACAGTATCGTAGGACTTATCCAGTTGGAAAAAGGCTTTGTCGATAGCGTTGATATGACCCCTAATGAGGCTTTGGCACTTTACGACAGCTATGCAAAGGAGTCATACGAGTTGATGATAAAGAAAAATCATGACTATGGAGAGGCTTGGCGCGATATGCGTGTCAGCAGCTATACCGACCTTATCCTGACAAAGATTGAGCGCATTAAGGAGATTGAAGACCTTGGCGGTGCCACACTCGTCAGCGAGGGTATCGATGCCAATTATATGGATATAATGAACTACGCTGTTTTTGGAGCAATCAAACTACATGAATAAAATAAAGTCTATACTGGTAAACCTCAGCCGCACCCTACTTGCTTTGACATTCATCTTTTCGGGCTTTGTCAAAGCGATAGACCCTTTAGGTTCGCAATATAAGATTGCAGAATACTTAGAGGCGGTGCAGTTGTCGGCATATATTCCAGATTGGGCACAATTGATTTTATCTGTCGGACTGTCAGCAATAGAGTTCACCTTGGGTGTGATGCTCTTGCTTGCTATTCGTCGCCGACTTGCCAGCAAGCTATCTCTTATCATGATGGTGGTGATGACGCTTGTAACCCTTTGGCTTACCGTAAGCAACCCAATACAGGATTGTGGTTGCTTTGGTGATGCCATTCACCTCACAAATACGCAGACTTTCATCAAGAATATAGTTCTCTTGACAGCAGCCATCATCCTTGCCTGCTGGCCACTTTACCAAATACGCTTTGTATCAAAAACAAATCAGTGGATAGCTTTTTATTTCACGATTGTCTTTATTGTCACAGCCTCCACACTGAGTCTTTATCATCTGCCTATCTTTGATTTCCGTCCTTATTACATCGGACAGAATATCAAAAAGGGAATGGAAATACCCAAAGGGGCTAAGCTAACGACTTATAAGACGACCTTCATTTGTGAGAAGAATGGCGTAACAAAAGAATTCACAGAGAATGATTACCCTTACAATGATTCTACATGGGTATTCAAAGATACGCACCAAGAGATACTTGAAAAAGGTTACGAACCACCTATTCACGACTTTTCAATCACAGACGAAAAGACGGGAGAGGACCTTACCGATAGCATACTAACCAAGGATGGATATACTTTCCTACTCATTGCCCCAGTATTGGAGCGTGCTGACGATAGCAACTTTGGAGAGATTGATGCTATCTATGAATATGCAAAGGAGAATGGTTATGGTTTCTATGGATTGACTGCAAGTACAGATAAAGCTGTAAAACACTGGCGAGATATTACTGGAGCTGAATATCCATTCTATACAATGGATGGCACAACCCTAAAGACCATTATTCGAAGTAACCCTGGTTTGGTACTGCTTTATAAAGGTACTATCATTAATAAGTGGAGTCATAACGACCTGCCAAAACAAGCAGAACTGAACGCACCATTGTCGCTTATTGAGGTAGGACGTGAACCAGAGAATGAGACATGGACAAAAATTGTATTGATTCTTATTTGCTATATCTTCCCACTGACACTCCTTATCGTAGCCGATCGCATTTGGTCATGGACACGATGGGTAAGAAAACGTGAGGAATGGTTGAAACAAAAAGAGCAATGGTTAATACAAAAAGAACAATCAAATAAATTATATCAACTTTTAAAACGTAAAAGACAAATGAGAAAGAAAATTGTAGCAGGTAACTGGAAGATGAACGAGACCCTGCAGGAAGGTGTTGCTTTGGCAAAGGAAATCAACGACTCATTGAAGGCAGAGAAGCCAAACTGTGATGTTGTTATCTGTACTCCATTCATTCACCTTGCAAGTGTTGCACAGGTATTGGATGCAGAGGGTGTTGCGCTCGGTGCTGAGAACTGCGCTGACAAGGAGAAGGGTGCTTACACTGGTGAGGTTTCTGCCGCTATGGTAAAGAGCACTGGTGCACAGTATGTAATCCTCGGTCACTCTGAGCGTCGCCAGTACTACGGTGAGACTGCAGAGATTTTTGAAGGAGAAAGTACAGTTGGCATTGGCTAACGGTTTGAAGGTTATCTTCTGCTGCGGTGAGACTCTTGAGGAGCGTGAGGCTGAGAAGCAGAACGAGGTAGTAAAGGCTGAGCTCGAGGGTTCTGTATTCCACCTTTCTGCTGAGGAGTGGAAGAACATCGTTTTTGGCTTACGAGCCAATCTGGGCTATCGGTACTGGTAAGACAGCTACATCTGATCAGGCTCAGGAGATGTTGGCTTACATCCGCTCTATCGTTGCTGAGAAGTATGGCAAAGAGGCTGCAGAGGACACAACTATCCTCTATGGTGGTAGCTGTAACGCAAGCAACGCTGCAGAGTTGTTCAGCAAGTCTGACATCGACGGTGGCTTGATTGGTGGTGCTTCATTGAAGGCTGCTGACTTCAAGGCTATCATCGACGCTTGGAAGAAGTAATTCAAAGAAAATCTAAGAGGCTGTATCAAATTGCTACTTGGTCAACAACCATTGGCATTTTTGATACAACCTCTATTTCAATTTTTATACACTAAAAAATGAAAAGACTCCTTACAATCATAGTTTTTATGCTGACTGCTGTTGTGGCTGTTAATGCCCAGGGGTCGGTGACGGTATCGCAGAGTGCCGAGATTGACGCATTGGTGAATGGCAAGAAAGCTTCAAAGAAAAATAATAAAGACCGACAGAAAGTAGAGAGTCAAAACGAGAGCGCACGTCCATCTATCAAGACGCCAGACACGAAACAGCTAAGCTGTTCCAAAAGCTAAATGAGCATAAGCCTGAAATAGCACGCCCAGACAATAGCACCTTACAACCTGTCAGAACAAAAGATCGTAAAACGTTTAGTCAGAAGACCGCACGTCCCTTCATGGGATGAGGTTGAAGACACGCGGATTGTGACCAAACGTATCAAGAAAGGTACACAGAAAGTGAGAGGCTTCCGTGTACAAGTTTATAGCGGTGGTAATACTCGTATTGCTCACCAACAAGCAGATAAGGCGGGTCAAAAAGCGAAGCAACTCTTCCCTGATCAACCTGTTTATGTACACTTTTACCCACCACGTTGGATGTGTCTTGTTGGTAATTTTACCAACTACAATGCAGCAAAGAAGATTATGCGAACACTCCGAAAGGAAGGCTATCCACATGCTAACGTCATCCGAATGATGGTGAGCATTAAGACAACACAACCTGTAGATTTCTAAGGATTATTCCACCTTATTATCATAAAGAGAACCCTAACAAATACAATTAATCAGAAATCAAAATAATATGACGCCAGAAATACCATTCCGTGAAGGATTAGACGAACTTGCATCACACTACAAACAGGTGCTTACACTCTTAGGAGAAGACCCTGAAAGAGAAGGTTTGCAGAAAACACCTATGCGCGTTGCAAAGGCTATGCAGGTACTTACACGTGGTTATACACAAGACCCACATAAGGTATTGACAGATGCTTTGTTTGAAGAGAAGTACAACCAGATGGTTATTGTGAAAGATATTGACTTCTTCTCCATGTGTGAACACCACATTCTTCCGTTCTATGGTAAGGCTCATGTTGCATATATACCAAACGGATATATAACGGGATTGAGCAAGATTGCACGTGTTGTGGATATCTTCTCACATCGTCTACAAGTGCAGGAACGCTTGACAGAGCAGATAATGCAGTGCATCAATGACACCCTGAAACCACAAGGAGTAATGGTTGTCATCGAAGCAAAGCACATGTGTATGCAGATGCGTGGCGTAGAAAAACAGAACTCTATTACCACAACAAGTGCTTATAGTGGTGTATTTGAATCAAGTAAGACTCGCAATGAGTTCATGGATTTGCTACGCGGAGAGACCAAGAGAATATAGAAGAAACCAACAATAAACTTAAAACCCAAAGTTATGAGAAAGACTATAAAAGCCACAACGATAGCCATTTGTGCACTTGTAATAACATTGTTTGCGGCAAGCTGCTCAAAAGACAACAATATTCCTGACGCAGAAAAGACTGCGGAACAAGCGCTCAACAACATGGTCGGTACCTATAACGGCACTTTGAGAACTGATAATAACACACCCAACTCAGTCTTGACAATAATCACTTGGACAGCAAACAAGAACTCTACTATTATAGTTAACGACTTTCCTTATAATTTGTTAGCAAATGGTGTATCAAAGAATACGGCATCTCCATTGTACACAACCCTGCTGAATGCGAAGGAAGCACCCCTAAAATTCTATATTACAACACTCCTACCACAAGAGGACTACGTGCTTTTCAACTTATCACATAACTTCAAGTTTGATGTAACAACAGGCAGTGAAACCTACGAGTTAACAGGCGTTGTCACCTATAGGAATAATCTGTTTAATAGTAGCTACACGATGAGTAGATCAGAGATGGCAATACAATTCACTATAAACAGCTTAGTGAGAATAGACAAGGCACACGCAACTGCTACTAAACAGGACGACTTTGACACACCTGTCAGCTTTTCTCTTATAGGGAGAAAAATATAAGACAACAGCAAATTCATTAATGTTTAATTAAGAACAATAGAAAAGAAAGAAATACAATGAAGTTTATTTCATGGAATGTAAACGGGCTTCGCGCCTGTGTAGGAAAAGAGTTTGAACAGCAATTCAAGGACTTGGATGCTGATTTCTTCTGCCTACAAGAGACAAAGATGCAAGCAGGACAGCTCGATCTCAGTTTTCCTGGTTATGAATCTTATTGGAATTACGCTGACAAGAAGGGCTATTCTGGTACGGCAATATACACAAAGCATAAGCCATTGAGCGTGACTTATGGTATTGATATTGATGAGCATGACCATGAGGGACGTGTAATTACACTCGAGATGGAAGACTTCTACCTCGTAACAGTTTATACACCGAACTCGCAGGATGGGCTTCGTCGATTGGATTATCGTATGAAGTGGGAAGATGACTTCCAAGCCTATCTTCACAAACTCGATGAGAAAAAGCCTGTTATCGTATGCGGTGACATGAATGTTGCCCATCAGGAGATAGACCTTAAGAACCCAAAGATAAACCACAAGAATGCTGGCTTCACTGATGAAGAGCGTGAGAAGATGACCCAATTACTAAGTAATGGCTTCATCGACACCTTCCGTACCCTTTATCCAGAGCAGGTTACTTACTCTTGGTGGTCATATCGTTTCCGTGCAAGAGAGAAGAATACGGGGTGGCGTATCGACTATTTCCTCATCTCAGAACGTCTCAAAGACCGTCTCGAAGATGCCAAGATCCATACAGAGATTATGGGAAGCGACCACTGTCCTGTGGAAATTATCTTGAAATAAGACAATCATATGCACGCCCAGATAAAGACACTTCTCTTGATGGCTGCTGTCATGGCAGCCATTATTGTCTATGCTGTTATCCCAACCGAGATAACAATGGGCAGCTATACTATCCGCAAAATAACGCTTGTCAACCTAAGCCGACCGCTTATTGAGAAAACAAAACAAACAAAGCATACCGCTAAAAAGGTACATCGTAACCAAACAATCCTTTTCATTGGAGACTCAATGGTGGAAGGCCTTTCACGCAGGTTGGGTGATTATGCAGGCGAAAACGGACACAAACTATATACCGTTATCTGGTATAGTTCTTCTACTGAGCGTTGGGGAACCACCCAAACCTTAGAACACTTCATTGCTGAATATAAGCCAACATACATTCTCATCTGCCTTGGCAGTAATGAGCTCTTTATCAACGACCTTGCCAATCGTACGCAATATGTACAACAATTAGTAAAGAAAATAGGTAATATTCCTTTCGTATGGATAAGTCCTTCTAATTGGAATGGCGACACTGGCATTAATGATGTCATAAAGGAAAATGTCGGGAAAGGACATTTCTTTGACAGTCGTAACCTAAAACTCAAAAGAGGTAGCGACCATTATCATCCTACATGGGCAGCAGCTGCCTACTGGATGGATACCGCAGCTAAGTTTATAAGGAGTAAAGAGTGTGCTAATCCGTTACAACTCAACAAGCCTAAAGCCCATCACAAGGCAACAAATACAAAGCTTTTGCAACCTTCCTTTGAAGGCTATTAAATAGGAAACAAGCAGCAAATAAACGATTAATAGATGACAAATATAACACAGCTGATGACTACCTTCTTTGACTTCTTGTCTTCACAAGACAAGAACTGGTCGCTGTGTACATTTCCATTTATGGTTTCTTTCCTTGTTTTCTTTGCCATATACATAGGATTAAACCGCTATCGCCAAACATGGACAAAGGCATACGTCATAGCTTTTAGTCTTTTCTTTGCCTCAAAGCGAATGGAGTTTTGATGTGGCTATTACCCATTATTACGATTAGTTCATGGTATCTCACTCGCTTTATGATGCGCTTAAAGCGTGGAAAAGTGCGTAAAATTGGACTTGCCATTGTCATCCTAACAGAGTTATTACCCCTACTCTACTACAAATACTCAAACTTTACACTTGAGATATTCCACGAACTATTGCGTAGCAACTTCTCACCAGAGAAGATGTTGCTACCTGTCGGTATCTCATTCTTCACCTTTCAAGCTATCAGTTACACCGTTGACATCTATAAAGGACGCTATCCAAAGACAGCAGAACTGATAGATTATACCTTCTACCTTACCTTTTTCCCACTCCTTATCGCTGGTCCCATCACCCGCGCTGAAGTATTGCTCCCACAGGTTCAGACACCGAAAGACAATGTCAACGAGAATCTTGTTTATAAAGGTTTATGGCTGATCATCTGCGGACTGATAAAGAAAGCCCTCATCGCCGACTATATTGCACAATACAATAACATTGTTTTTGATGCGCCAGCAAGCCAAAGTGGCTTTGGTAATTTGATGGGTGTATTGGGCTTTTCAGTTCAAATCTATTTCGATTTCTCGGGCTACAGCGACCTTGCTATTGGTGTTGCCGCCCTAATGGGATACGAACTAAAAGACAATTTCAGATTCCCTTATCAGAGTCTGAACCTCACAGAGTTCTGGCATCGTTGGCACATTGCCCTCTCAACATGGTTCCGCGACTATCTTTACATCCCATTGGGAGGAAACAGAAAAGGCGAACTTCGCACCTATCTCAATAGCTTCTTAGCAATGATAGTGGCAGGTCTGTGGCATGGTGCATCATGGATGTTCATTGTATGGGGCGTACTTCATGGTATTGGACTGGTCATTCATAAGTTTTGCCGAAACAATGGATTGGATAAGATACCAGACAATAAATATACAAAAGGTATCAGCTGGTTTATTACGTTTAGCTATGTTTCCCTTGCATGGATATTCTTCCGTGCAGCGGATATGACAACTGCTACAACGTTAATAGACAACATCCTGCATACTATCAGCGTCTCAGATGCCTACACCTTCCTAATGGAATACCCACTATGGCTTGCCGTTGTGCTGATAAGTTTAGAACTTCATAGTATTCGAGAGACTGACTATAACTGGCTGCAAAGTAAGTTTATCCATTCTTCATGGCTTGTTAAGCTATGTATCTTTGCTGTTGTTATGCAGTTAGTTATTAATCTTAGTCATCATAGTATCCAACCTTTTATCTACACACAATTCTAAGATGGTTATCAAATACAAATATAGTGGCTCATTACTCTTAGAAGCGTTATTATTCACACCCATCCCCATCTTCTTTTCTATATGGTTTTTCTTTGGGCACAAAGGTGTAGACGCTGCCCATCCTTTCATGCTCATTATCGTACTCTCATTCATACTTCATACTGTTTCGTTTTGGCTTTTCAGACTTTTTGTTGCCTGCCAAAAACTATGGGAAAAAGACTATCTATCCATCAAAGGTGACCATATTTGCTTCTACGATTGTCTACGTCGCAAATATACGGAAGTAACTGCTGATGAAATAGAAGGGATAAACGACTACAATTATTACTTCGTTCCTTTCATCGTTCAGATAATTTATACAACAAAGGGAAGAATCTTCACCCTTCCAGCACTTACTAACGAAGGGCAAGAAAGGGTTACAGAAATCATTTACGACTTCCTATATCAAGCTGAAAAAGAGAAGGACGAAAGGCATACAAGCATACCCTAAAAGAAGATAAGTATAACCTATCAACTTTCCGTTTCCTTTCTTTGGTGAAACAAAACAAATGCTTTCGCGTTTCATTCACCTTTGAAACAAGCAATGAACAAGCATTAATCGACTCTGAACCAACTCTTTATCGACAATAACATCTACATCTGTTTGCTTGGTGCGAAGCCTCCGCGCCATAGGTGCTTACCACCCGCACCACACGTGCTAAGGCTCCGCACGACTCTTATTGGAAGTGTAAAATGAGGGGAAAGTTATATCTATAAGCTACAGCTTTACCGTTATGCATTGCAGGTTTCCAACCTCTTAATAATTGAAGTGCAGCAGCAACACTGCGGTTCAACTCAATATTATTTACCGTTAGAAAGACTATATCTTTCAAAGAACCATCCGTATCAACAATAAAAGAGGCGTAAATTCTCCCCACAGGAGTTGTTGCCGGGTTAAGTCCTGTATAGGAAAAATTCTGCCCAAAAGCCGCAGTTAAATTTCCATCAAACTGTGGCAATATTTCTGGGAGGACAGAATCATTTGACAAGGAGGCATATACAGCCTCATTAGGAAGTTTCTTTGTGCCTGCATAAGATAATGACTGTTTCTGCCACTTCTTAAAACTCTTAGAGAAAAGGACATCTACCATGTCATTACTTACTTCTGAATAAACTCCACCACCGCTATCAACACCAAGGTCGAAGCGTATATTCTGTCCTATCAGTGCAAACTGATTGGGTAGAGGTCCCAATTTATAGAGTCCTCAGTATGCGTATTTGCCGTATAATCTAACAGTTCATAGAACTGATAACGAACATTAGGATCCTGCCACATGCGTGTCTGATTAAACACATCATTCTGCGTTAAGACTTTCTTATTGATAAGATCAAAGGTAAAATAAGAATGCTTTGCCGTAATGACACTTGTTGCATTACGTTCCTCCAAGCGGGCAAGAAAAGAAATGTATCTGCCTGGCTCCAACCAAAGACATCGTAACCCCATATCATAAAAACGCCTTTCAGCATCCGCATCATCCTTTATAGTTCGCACTTCTTTACCTAACGAAGACGCAAACTGCTTCCAACCAGTATCATAACTTTCGGAAGACTGGTTAAAGAAAAAGCTTGTAAGATAATGCTGTAGTTCTGGTAAGACCGAGCCATCCAAGCCTTTTGGCCATTCAAAATCCTTTGAGATAATCGTCAACGTATCACCCTTCTCATACAGATGTCGAGACGACTCATAAAGCATAGCATCCTTAGACGCAATTGTTCCTGCCGACTGTCCGAATGCCATAAGACTTACAAACAGTAACAGGAACAAAGTATTAAGTCGGTTAATCATAATTTCATGAATGTTGTCTGGTGTCTCTTACTTGCTTTTTGACCCTTTGGTGTAAAAACATCATTAAGCTCCATCACCCCAGAAAAGCTAATCGTCTCCTTTTCACTGGGATTAATTACCAATGACACAGTAGCATTATCGAAGACTTCAAGTACAATCTGATAGCTCTCGAAATCATTACGAGTGGTCATGAAGATACGACGTCCGCCCTTCATCGGTTCTTCCCTATAACTCGTTAGAGGTTCTACAAGGCTCAAACCGCCACCACGTCCGTAAGGAATATAGTAAGCTCTACCGAAATAAGGGAGGAAAAGTCCTACCGAATCACCACTCACCTCGAGTCCCCAGTCGTCTTGTAAATAGACAGCAGGACCACGCATAGGGTACATACGATCCACAAAGACGCGATAGCGATGCTCTGCTAAGTGAGCCTTCACAGCAGTAGCACGCAACTGACTCATCTTCTCCTTTGACACAGGATTACCCTCTGAATCATAATAAGTTGTAGCACAACCCACCATTAGGACAGCTACAAAAAGAAATAAAACTAAACGTTTCATTGCACACCTCTCTTTCTTTTAAGTCGTTATAGTATTTTTTCTTTCTACTTTACAAGCTTTAGAACAACGTTTACACAAAGTTGTGAAGATTCTTATAGTCTACTGTTCAATCTAAAGAACAGTTCTTATACTATTCAATCTTTTCAATCTTTGGGGCCTCCATCTTCTCAATAGAAGGTGCTGCCTGCTTAGCAGGAAGTTCTGAAGATGGAGTAACGTCTGGAGCAGGTGCAGCGATAGGAGCATCGTATTGGTTAGACTGCACCTTATCAGAAGCCTCCTTCCCCTTATCATCTTTACCAGCCTTAGCCTTTTCAGCCTCAGCAGCTTTCTCCTCATCAGTCATCATATCTTCTTTTGAAGGCTTCATATTAGGCCAAAGATAATCGCCTACTATGTCTATTGTGTCTGCATCTGCATTGCGTTTCTGCACCTCTTCCTCCTCCTGTTCAGTCATTGGAGCATCATCTGAAGCCACAATGAGATTATAAATTAAGCCCAAGAATACGAGGACAGCCAGTCCACAAGAACTTTAAAGGTCAGCGACTTTGTAAATTTACGCTGCTTATTCTGATTTGACATAGTCTTGTTATTATTCTGTTTTGTTAAGAATCAATTTATACTTCACGGAGAAACGAAATCGGTACATTCTCCTTCTATCTTTTGCAAAGATAAACATTTAAAAGGAGAATGTACCGAAAGGATAGTAAAAAACTGCTTTTTTATTACAGAAAATACTTAAATCATTATTGATTCTTTGGTTTTCTATATTGCTAAAGTTTACTCCTTGATGCGGATAAAGGCATTGGCAAGAATAGCTGTAAGGCCACCTGTAGTGATACCACTTGAGAAAATGTTCTTGATGATATCAGGCATCTTGTCAAGAATACCAGGTACCAACTCCACACTCAGACCCATTGCAAAACTGATAGCCATGACCAACACAGCCTTACGAGTAATCTCAGTAGAAGCGATAATACGAATACCTGCAGCGGCAACAGTACCAAACATCAACAAGGTTGCACCGCCCAAAACAGGATCAGGAATAAGTGAGAACACCTTACCAACAACTGGGAACAATCCTAAAAGAACCAAAGCACCAGCAATGAAATAACCAACATAACGGCTGGCAACACCCGTAAGCTGTATCATACCATTGTTTTGGGCAAAGATAGAGTTAGGAAAACTATTGAAGACAGCAGCCAATAAAGAGTTGAAACCATCTGCAAGAACACCACCCTGCGCTCTTTTCAAGAAGACAGGACCTTCAACAGGCTCACCAGAGATGAGCGAATTGGCTGTAATATCACCAAAAGCCTCAACTGCCGTTACTAAATAAATAAGTCCGATACCAATGATTGTACCCAAATCAAAGTTCAATCCATATTTGAAAGGAACTGGAATATTAAGGCTACCACTACCCTTAAGGCTTGAAAAGTCAATCATATTGAGTGCATAAGCAGCTACACAGCCTATCAATAGTCCCAACACAATGGATCCCATACGTAGGAAACGGTTGTTTGATCGGTTGAAGAAAATAATGCTGACCAATACGAGTAACGCAAGTCCAAGGTTCTGCAATGAACCGAATGTACCACCATCAACAGCAGCTTGACCACCACCACAAGAGTTAATACCAGCCTTAATAAGACACATACCAATGAGGGAAACAACGATACCTGATACCAATGGAGTGATAATCTTACGTGTGTAAGGCAAGAGACGGCTCACAACCATCTCTACAACAGAGGCAACAAGACAAGCACCAAAGATGTAACTGAGTCCCATTTCTATATTCATCTTGCCGTTAATCATACCCAACATACCTGCCCCGATGATTGGACTGATGAAAGAGAAAGACGTTCCTTGAATACAAAGAAGACCTGCTCCAATCGGACCGAACCTACGGCACTGAATAAAGGTAGCCAATCCAGACACGAAGAGAGACATTGACACGAGGAAACCTGTGGTATCCAAGTCGAATTTCAATGCTGAACTGATGATGAGGGGGTGGTGTGATAATGGCTACGAAGATTGCCAACAGATGCTGCAAAGCAGCAAAAATAGTTTCACGAATTGGTGGACGATCATTCAGACCATAGATAAGTTCCTTAGACTTTTCCATTCTTTTTGTTATTTAAAACGATATAATAAAGGTAAGATGTTATTCTTTACTGAAATAAAAGGGTAGCTTTGGTGGTTCCAAAGTACAGCTTCATCTTTCTTAAAAGTTAGTTCTACGCCTCTTAAAGAGTAATCTCAATGCTTTAAAGAAGCGTTTGCGTTAAAGATGATTACCATATAAAACAAGAAAGGTGGGCACACAAGCCCACCTCGTTTATGTTTCTCTCATTTTAATCTCACAGTTTTCAAGCGACTCGATGATAGCCAAACTCTCACAACGAACACCTGCTGCTTCAATCGCATCACGACCATGTTGGAATGCTTTTTCTATGATAAAGCCCATACCAACCAACTCTGCACCTGCCTTCTTGCAAAGGTCAATCATACCTTTTGCTGCATTACCATAAGCTAAGAAGTCGTCGACAAACAGCACCTTATCGCCTTCACCCAAGTATTCCTTCGATATTACAACATGATACTCTCTTTGCTTGGTAAACGAGAAGACGCTTGTTGAAAGCATATCGCCCATAGTTGAAGGCTTTTTCTTCTTCGCAAAGACCACAGGAAGGTCGAGCAGAAAGCCCATCATAATGGCAGGAGCAATGCCACTCGCTTCAATTGTGATAATCTTGTTGATTTCTGTTGATGCATAACGGCGGATAAACTCCACACAAATCTGCTTCATCAGATTAGGATCCATCTGGTGATTAATAAACTTGTCTACCTTCAAGATTCCGTCTGGGAAACACTTTCCATCCTTAAGGATACGGTCACGTAATGCTTTCATTGTGCAATTAATCGTTTGTCTGTTTCGAGAATTAATTGCCTACAAAAGTAGTAAAAATCTCAAATATAACGTACATAAACGAAGGTTTTTCTACACCTTACCCACATAAAAGTCGATAATCATCGATTAATCCACGCTGTTACAAAAACTTTTATTACTTTTGCACCCGTTTGTCGGTTGGGGAAAGCTCCACCTTCCGACGTTTTCTTTAATTATATTATGTACAAACCAACATTTCAAAAGCGCAGCGTTCTGAAGTTTAAACACTTCTCCAACCATGGCTATTCGCTCTTTTCAGTTCTTGGGAAAGAGGTTCTGATTGGTGTACTGAGCGTCGCTACCTTGCAAAATGCTACTGCCAAGGGCATTAGTATTGAAACAGAGAAGGCAGAGACGGACTCAACTATCACCAACAGAGGCATCATGATGGAGGAAGTGAACGTCACTGGAACGCGAGCACCGCTGACAGTTAGTCAGCAAGCGAGAATGGTAACTGTACTGAGTCGTGAGGATATTCAGGCGGCTCCAGTACAAAGTGTAAACGATTTGCTAAAGTATGCCGTCGGTGTTGACGTCCGCCAAAAAGGACCTTTAGGTGCCTTGACCGACGTAGTATTCGTGGTGGCAACTCAGAACAAATCACAGTCCTCCTTAATGGTATCAATATCTGTGATGCACAGACTGGACACAACTCCTTTGACTTCCCTGTTGACATCAGTGAAATCGAACGGATAGAAGTCCTTGAGGGTCCAGCAGCCCGCGTTTATGGTACATCTTCTTTATTAGGTGCTATAAACATCGTAACCAGAACTCCACAAAAGACAAGTCTCTCTGCCCATGTTGAAGGTGGTTCCTACGGCTATCTCAGTGCTGGAGTACGTGGTAACATTGCTTCAAAAGACCGTTGGAACAATCAGCTATCAGCTTCTTACACTCGCAGTGATGGCTATCTTCGCAACAAGGCAGGCAGCCTCAACGCTGATTACCGCACTGCAAAAGTCTTTTATCAAGGTAATTATACGGATGAAGACATGGTGGTTCGCTGGCATACAGGTATGAGTGTGAAAGACTTTGGTTCAAATACTTTCTATTCAGCAAAGTACGATGACCAGTTTGAACACACTTTCAAGACCTTCACAGCCATTCAAGCTGAGAACCTAAAGGGCCGTTTCCACATTCGCCCTTCTATCTATTGGAACCGTAATATGGACCGCTTTGAACTCTTCCGTGGCGCATCCAATAAGTATCCTTTCAACTATCACCGCACTGATATCTATGGTGTAAACCTCAATGCTTACTTTGATTGGAACCTTGGACGCACAGCCTTTGCTGCAGAGTTACGCAATGAAGACCTCGTCAGTGGTAACCTCGGCGAACCACTCTCTCGTCCAAAACATATCCATGGAACAGACAGAGACTACACTGTCGGACTTAATCGCACAAATATTCAGTTTGTCCTTGAGCATAATATCATCCTTGACCGCTTCACATTGTCAGCTGGTTTAACAGCTGTCAAGAACAGTCAAGCAGATATGCCAATGCATGTTTACCCCGGAGTTGATGCAAGTTACCGTATAGGAAACGCTTGGAAGCTATATGCTTCTTATAATTCGTCCCTCCGTATGCCGTCAGTAACAGAGTTATTCTACTCAGTTGGTGGTCATAAGGCAGACAAACATCTTCGCCCAGAGGAACTTTCAGCATTCGAGACGGGTGTGAAATATGACAAAAAGGGCGTCACTGCCAAGGCAAGCGTTTACTGGAACAATCATAAGAACCTTATCGACTGGATTAGTGATGGTACATTAGATGCTAACGGAGCTGTGCTATGGAAAAGTGTGAACTTCGGAAAGATAAAGCACTTTGGAACAGAGGCTTCACTCGATTTCGACCTCTATCAGCTTCTTCCTTCACAAAAGTTCTTTAAGAAGTTTGGTGTAGCTTATAGCTATATCCACCAGAAGAAGGTTGATAATCAAGGCTATGTAAGTAAATATGCGTTGGAATATCTGAAGAATAAGTTTGTTAGCAATCTCCAGTTGAACCTCTGGCGCAATCTTGATCTTGGCTTCTACTATCGCTTCCAACATCGTATGGGAAACTATATTGATACAAACAACCAACGACAAAGCTATAAGAGCTATGGCGTTGTTGATAGCCGTATGACTTGGAATGCAAAGAAGTGGACGGCATATGTTGAAGCAAACAACTTATTTGGTGCCCATTACGTTGACTATGGCAATGTTCCACAGCCAGGCGCATGGGTCGTTACAGGTGTAAGTTTCAACCTTTAACGAATTATTCACATGAAAATAAATATTTTTCTTCACGATAATAAATATTTATTTTTCATACAAAAAGAATTATCATCACGTAAAATAAATCATTATCTTCGTGATGATAATTCTTTTATAAATAATAAGTCTGAGCCGTAAAGACATTCGTTTTACAGCCCAACGCCCCTCAATTACAACTTATCTTACGTTGACCGCAACACCACGACGTTGCATATCATCTGTCAACGGACGAACTCGCTTGAGGAACTCCTTATAACTTCTACGTTCTGGTACACTCCATCCTGCCTCAGCCAAAGCAGCTGCACGTGGGAAAGCTTGATAGTAAATTCGTTCTGTAGAGTTGATACATTCACTCCAAAGCGTTCCACTCACACCGAGCAGATTATCACGTACAAACACGCTATCCTGCCCCCATGCTGGGTCAAGACGGTAGGTCTGTTCGAGTGTGGTGACTGGCATTCCCCAGTTTTTCTCTGGCATATCCCCCTTCTGCTGTGGATAGTCAAGATAGCAATGCTCACCCGGACAGAGCATTATCTTGGCCTTATTGCGCACAGCAGCATCAATGGCTGTCTTCGTCAAACCATGTCGCCATGCATAAACCACACAACCCGGCTGAATCGTCTTAAACTCCTGTTCATACCAATACATTGGGGTCTTACCCAATGACTGAAGTTTATTAATCACGCGGTCGAAGAGGTATTGCTGCAACTGCCAGTTCTCTGTGTACCCTTCTTTCTTCTTCAGTGCCGTACAAGCTGCGCAATCTGACCATGCCCCCAATGGTGGCTGCCCAGCCTCATCACCCCCTAAATGAACGTATGGAGCAGGGAACACATCGGCTAACTCTGTCAAAACATTATCGAGAAACTCATAAACAAAAGGTTCTGCAGGACAAAGTAACTCATTGCTCACACCACAAGTCAAACGAATAGGTACAGGCTTCTTGACACAAGAGAGCTGTGGAAAGCAATGAACAGCAGCTACCTCATGCCCTGGGAGTTCAATCTCTGGAATCACCATAACATGATATTGTGCTGCAAAACGAACAAGTTCGCGCATCTGGTCTTGGGTATAATAACCGCTGATACGCTCTGGCATGTCATCCATTCCGACACGATCAGACGCCTTCTCAATGAGTTCTGGGTATTTCTTTATCTCTATACGCCATGCCTGATCGTCTACCAAATGAAGATGGAGTGCATTAAACTTATAGCGTGCCATCTCAACAATAAAGCCCTTCAAATCCTCAAACGGAATAAAATGACGCACTGGATCAACCATCAATTCACGGATTGCCGTACGTGGTTCGTCCACTATATTGAGCGCAGGAATCTTCACTGAACGTGAGGAAACGCCATTACCAATACAGAGTTGTTCGAGTGTCATCAGTCCGTTAAACACTGCTGTAGCTGTGCGTCCTTTGATTGTTACTCCCTTATCATTCACCTGCAAGGTGTAAGCCTCATCATTGGTAAGCGACTTGTCAAGTGCAAGACACACCATCGGACCAGTCTTTCGTCCTTTCTTATAGACTGTTCGCTCACCGAGAATGCGCTCAGCTTGCATCTTTTCATTACTCAATTCCAGTGGAGCCACTACCCCAGCAACATCTTTCCAATTAAGAGGAAGACTTTTTTTGTAGACTTCCAGCTTGAGAGGACGAGGTACGAGGAGATTCTCTGGGTCGCATACATTCTCCATTTCATGCCGTGAGAAGAAGTTTCGCCAGCCCAGTGCGTTACGATATGCCTCTTTGCTTGAGCAGGAACGATAAGTTTCACACGGCTAAAATCTATACCATCAAAAGCATTGTCAGCACAAGCAGGAGGAACAACAGCCGAGAGACGAACTTCACGAAGTCCACGACAATTAGCAAAAGCAAAAGCACCTATGCGTGTAGAGCCGTCGAAAGACAATTCCGTCAACTGACGACAACCATTAAAAGCTGATGCATCTACCACACGTGTAGTTGCTGGGAAATATAGTTTTCCACTGATTCCGTCACAAGCAAAGAACGCTTGCGTACCGATAGAATCAAGTTTTGGGGGAAGTGTAAGCGACGTAAGTCGATGACAAGAGTGCATCGCATTGCGAGGAATCACTTTACAGTCAGACTGTGAAAGATCGAGTACGGTCTCATTCACTTTTACATCTCGCAACGTTCTGAAGTTCTGCGCATTGGCAGACTGACCTAATAGAAAACAAGCAAAGAGCGTGAACACGCCCCTATCTAAACATCTTCTCCAAGAAGAGATACTATTAAGTCCATTTTTTTTATGAATAAACAGCAGAGAATCCTGCAACAGATTTGCCCAAGAGGTTACGCTCATTGTAGCCATTTTCTTGTTTGTTTTAATTACGTAATACAATAGATTTTGGTTTTATCATCCCAATAGAGTAGGCAAAGATACAAATAAGATTTGAGATAAAAACATTTTCCTTTGACATAACATATAATTCAACAAACTATTATAAACATTGCGAGATATTGAAAAATCTTATTATCTTTGCCCTACTCTTTCCTCATAGAGTATGAAAACGAACTGCAATAGCAGGCAAATATAACCACCACTATTACTCGAAACAAGTATGGAAACAAATATAACTAAAAAAACATAAAAAGATATGGAAAAAGACGTTTGAAAAATCCTCAGCAGATAGGGACACAAGATAATAAGAGTGACAAGAACAAAGCGACACCTGCCTATACACAACAACAGTTAGAGGCAAACACGCAGATTAAAGGGTTTCTTGCCATATATCTCCTTACGGCCATCATTGGTGTTGCCTATAGCTTATTTCTCGGCTTGAAAGCCTATAATATATTAGGAGAAGACCTGTTAAGCAATATTGCAATCGCAAATATATTTACCATTTTCACACTATGCTACACAGGACTCTATACCATCTATGCTTTTATAAGACGCAAGGCTAATGCCACGTTCTACGCTAAGGCCTATGCAGGACTGATGATCTTTGCTAACATACTGATACTCATCACTTCCCTTACAGAAGGACACTTGACAGCTGACTGCCTGCTTTACCTCGGTGGTCTCTGCCTCGGAATCATCTGGATGGGCTATTTGTTTGTCTCAACCAAGGTGAAAGAGGCTACTCCCTCAGCCTGTCGTAATGCGCCACAAATGAACCGAGCAGTCATAATAGGCCTGTTCACCACATCAGTCGTGCTATTCCTCTTAGGAACACCAGATTTAGTAATGAACTTTACAACCAAGGCTAAGCAGAGAAAAGAGATGCTTAGTAGGAAGCTACAGCCCAACCAACGTACCAACGGAGTGTTTATCTTTACAATCCCCAAAAGGTTTCACCTGTGAAAGACAACAGCTTAAAGAAAAAGTTACCTATCGACCCTTTGTTCGAATTACACAATAAATACGTTGGTAGTGCGGGCCTAACTGCATTCTATTTATCTGATGAATATACAGAAAAAGTTTATAGGAGTTGGGAAAAGGAAATACTCAAAAATTTCGATGACATTTCTCCTCAACTAATTGCAGAGGGTCAAGAGAACATTAACGGCAATACATGTACATACCGCATCAGGAAGATTGAGAAAAAAGGAGAAACTGTTTTCTGGCGTTACTGTATCCTTATTGATAAGAAAAAAGAGAAGGCTTGTATCATATCTGCCTTCGACAATGGTATATCTGTCGGTTATATCACCGAACTTATCAAATCTATAAAATTCGAATAAACACTTTTCTTTCTAAGGTAAGAGGTGAGGACAGTGGGAAGGTAGCCCCTACTTCCCTCCTTTACATTATAGCGTAACACGCTGACAACCTGTCCTATACGAACGCAACAGAACTTTTTGAAGATTTATAAACCCTCCTTACGATTAGTGCTAAGTCCCCGCATCATGCATGTTCACCATGCGCACCATTGGTGCTGAGGCTCCGCACAACATGTGCTAAGCATCCTCACGCTTACAAGAAAGGGAAGAAAGGATTTATTATTGCCCACTCTCAACATGGGCTAAAGGGACATATGACATAAAGTAGGTCATCTGTATGATTTTTATAAACAAAAAAGAGGCCATAACAGCCTCTTTTGTAATCATATTTCACAGTCGGGATGACCAGACTCGAACTGGCGACCACTGGTCCCCCAGACCAGCATTCTAAACCTACTGAACTACATCCCGCTCTTTTTAAAGCAATGCAAAATTAGTTACTTTCCACCATATTAGCAAACTTTTGGACTTCTTTTTCTCTTATACCAAGTTTATTTCGTACTTTTGTCCTATAATAAATCTGCACTAAATACACATGCAATACATCATAACTTGCCCCGAACATATTGATACTTCTATCACGCTTCCCGCATCAAAAAGTATCAGTAATCGTGCTTTGATTATCCAAGCACTTACAAAGGGAGGAATGATGCCAGAAAACCTATCGGACTGTGACGATACAGAGGTTATCATCCGTGGACTAAGTAAGCAGTCAGATGTGATCGATATCAAAGCTGCAGGAACAGCAATGCGCTTTATGACAGCTTATCTAAGTGCAACGGATGGAGAATATACAATCACAGGAACGGAACGAATGAAACATCGTCCGATTGGTATTCTCGTAGATGCACTACGTTATTTAGGGGCAGAGATTGAATATGTTGGCGAAGAAAGGTTATCCCCCACTCCACATCCGTGGCAGACAACTTGAAGGAGGTTCATTGCAGATACCAGGCAACGTCAGTTCACAATATATTTCTGCACTGCTGATGATTGCGCCTATTCTGACAAAAGGATTAGAACTAAAGCTGACGGGTAACATTATTTCACGACCTTACATAGACCTCACATTGCATCTTATGCATGAGTTCGGTGTATCGGCAGAATGGTCAGACTTTGATACAATTAGCGTAAAGTCACAAGCCTATCAGCAACGTGCCTACACAATAGAAAGTGATTGGAGTGCAGCAAGCTATTGGTATGAGATACTTGCGCTGACTGATGACACACGCTCAAAGGTAGCTTTGCAAGGACTGAAAGATGGTTCACGACAAGGCGACTCGGCTGTGCGTTACATCTTCTCCCTATTAGGAATAAAGACAAGTTTTAAGGATAAAGATTCTAACGGCTTACCAGAAGCGATATTGACACGCCATTCTCGAATGCTGAACAGAATGGAGTATGACTTTACCAATCAGCCAGACTTGGCCCAAACGCTCATCGCTGTGTGTCCGATATTAGGAATACCCTTCCATTTCACAGGCTTAGGTACGCTAAAAATTAAAGAGACTGACCGCATTGACGCTATGAAGAGAGAGATGGAGAAGTTAGGTTATATCCTCTATGATGAGAATGGAACAGAGCTTTCATGGAATGGTGAACGTTGCGAACCAATGGCAGAACCCATCATAGAAACCTACGAAGACCATCGCATGGCAATGTCGTTTGCCCCATTAGCTATCAAATTGGGTGAGATACGTATCAATAACCCAGAGGTAGTTTCTAAGTCTTATCCTCACTATTGGGACGATTTACGCAAAGCGGGCTTCCATATACAAGAAGTGGATTAACCTACTCACAGAGCCGCTCAAACAATAAAACGAAGTAAAAGAATGAATATATTTTTCATTGGCATAGGTTCTCTTTTAATCTTAGCGATTATAGCTGCTATCGCAACAAGCTCACCAAGAAGAAAGAAGGTGAGCCAGATATTGTCATGCCGACATCTGGGGATTGTTCTTCTTGTGACGGAACAGACGACAAATGTGAACAGGTATGTATGATGGAAGCAGCTGTAAAAGGCGTAGAATACTATGACGATGAAGAACTTGATCGTTTTCGTGGTAGGCCGTCTGACCAATATACCGACGAGGAAGCTGAGGAGTTTGCAGCGATTCTTTATACGATGCAACCCCATGAGGTGAAAGGTTGGAACAGAAGCCTTATCCTTCGGGAAATCAACCTACCCAATCAAATTAAAGATGAATTGATAACAATGATAGAAGGTTAAGCCTGTTATATCTGTATCTATTGCTGTCTGAAGATACATGCTTTAGAACAGAACAATAAAATAAAATGTGAAGAAAAGAGTATTAAGACATATTATCCCCTCTCTGTTGGCAATCAGTGTACTAACAATTATTAGTTGCTCAACAAAGAATAACACCGCGCAAACGCGTTGGTGGCATGCCTTCAATACACGTTATAACGTCTACTATAACGGTGCACAAGCTTATATTGATGGTTCATTAGAGAAGGAGAAGGGAAATAAGGATAACTTCACAGAACTCATCCCACTCTATACTGTCGGCAATAAGAATAGTCGTGACTTAGGAAAGGGTAACTTCGATAGGGCTATAGAAAAGGCTGAGAAGGCGATTGCAAAGCATAGTATCAAGAAAAGACCAGAATGGACAAAGAGCAGACGAAAGACAGAAAAGGACATAGAATGGCTATCACGCCGTGAATATAACCCCTTCTTATGGAAGGCATGGATGCTCATGGGGCGTTCACAATTCCATAAAGGTGCCTTGAAGAAGCGGCTGCTACCTTTGCTTATATGAGCCGCATCTACAAAGGACAACCTGCAATCTATGGGAAAGCGAGGGCTTGGTTAGCTAAGTGTTACATAGAACAAGACTGGCTCTATGATGCTGAGGATGTCATTCGGAATATGCAGCGCGACTCTTTGGACTGGCGAGCTGTGAAAGAGTGGGACTATACCTATGCTGATTATTACCTGCATTCAGGTGAGTTTGAGAAGGCTGTTCCTTATCTCCAAAAGGTTATCAAGCATGAAATGCGTAAGAAGCAGAAGGCTCGTGAGTTGTATCTACTTGGACAGGTATTGGCTTCACTCGGCAGAAATGAGGAAGCCTACAAAGCGTTCCAACGTGTAATTCGTACCAACCCTCCCTATGAATTAGAGTTCAATGCACGTATTGCTCAGACTGAAGTTACCGCTAAGGGGCAGACGAAGAAGATGATTGGTAAGCTCAAGAAAATGGCTGCTTCGGACAATAACAAGGAGTATCTTGACCAGGTGTATTACGCTATGGGCAATATACACCTTGCTGCACGAGACACACTGGCAGCTATAAATGCATACGAGTTGGGTAACAAGAAGGCTACAAGAAGTGGTATCGAGAAAGGCGTTTTACTGCTCCACCTCGGTGATCTCTATTGGGCAAAGGAGCGCTTTGGAGATGCAAAACGATGCTATGGAGAAGCTATCGGACTCCTTGATAAGGACCGCAAAGACTATGAGCAGTTGTCTGAACGTTCAAAGATATTGGACGAGTTAGCTCCTTATACAGATGCCGTACAGCTCCAAGACTCGCTTCAATATCTTGCAAAATGCTCTGAACAAGAGCGTAATGCTGCCATTGATCGTGTCATTACTGCCCTTAAAAAGAAAGAAAAAGAAGAACGACAGCTGCAGACTGCAATGAATAATGGACAGCAGCAAGGTATGGATGGCAACTTTGGAAACAATAACCTTGGGACGCCTAAGCCTTTAAATAATAGACAACAGCAAGGAAATACGTGGTATTTCTATAACCCAACAGCGGTTCAACAAGGTAAGACTACCTTCCAACAACTATGGGGTAAACGAGAGAATGTTGATAACTGGCAGCGCATTAATCAAAGTGTTGTGGGCAAAATAGGCAATACCAACATGCCTATTGAACTTACAGAGCAGCAAAGGGATTCTATCATGCACGCTGAAGCACGACAAGATTCTATCAAACAAGCAGCTGACTCGCTTAAGAATGACCCTCATAAACGTGAGTATTATCTGTCACAGATACCGTTCACTGCGGAACAGTTGGAGGCAAGTAATAAGATATTAGAAGATGGTTTGCACCATTCTGGTGTTATCTTTAAGGACAGACTCGACAACCTTCGGTTAGCAGAAAAGGCCTTAAGGCGTGTGAGTGACAACTATCCTGACTATGAACAGATGGATGATGTGTACTATCATCTCTACCTACTCTACATGCGTAAGAATGAACCACAGGTGGCTGAGAACTATGTTACACGCCTAAGTCAGAAGTTCCCAAAGAGTAAGTGGACTGCTCTCCTTACTGATCCGTACTACAAACAGAACCTTCGTTTCGGTGTACAGATAGAAGATTCTCTTTATGCAGCAACCTACGAAGCCTTCAAACAAGGTCGATATGGTGAGGTCGCAGCTAACACTCGCATCTCGAATTCACGCTTCCCAATGGGTGCCAATAGGGATAAGTTCCTCTTCATAGGAGGCTTAGGAAAACTGAACAATGGCGATCCTACGGGTTGTGTCAACGACATGAAAGAGGTTGTACAGAAGTATCCTAACAGTCGTATAAGCGAGATGGCGGGTATGATTATTAATGGTGTGCAAGCAGGAAAGAAGCTGCGTGGAGGTAAGTTTGACCTTGACGACATTTGGAGCTATCGTGCAAACGTAATGAAAGATAGCGATAGCATACAACAAGCTAAGCTTTCTTCAGAGCGTGATATAGACTTTAAGTTCCTGTTAGTGTACCACCCTGACTCCCTGAAAGAGAACAAGTTACTATTCGAATTAGCACGATTCAACTTCACAAACTTCCTCGTTCGTAACTTTGAAATTGAGATAGAAGACCTCAATGGCTTACATCAGATGCAGGTATCAGGCTTCCGTAGCTTTGATGAGGCTTATCAATATGCACGTCAATTATTCGCATCACAGGCTGTAGCACAGCAAATGGGCAAGAGTACAAAGGGAATTATTATCAGCGAAAAGAACCTTAAACTGATAGGAACAATATATAGTTACAAGGACTACGAGGCGTTCTATGCAAAGCATTTTGCACCTTTAGTCGTGACACAAAGATACTTACTGAGTGAGCCAGCTGAGGTTGCAACACCACGTGAACGCGATATACAGCAGGAGATAGAACAGAAACATGCAAATGATCCTGACCTCTATCCTGACACACAGGACGTACCTGTTGACAACACGATGACTATCCCAATGGAGGAATCAAAGCCTAAGAAGACGGAACAGAAGGTAATCGAACAAGATAACAATACCTTTGAGATTCCTGTAGAGGACAAGAAGCCAGTTGTAGAAGATAAGAAACCTGCAACTGAAAAGAAGCCTATAATAGAAGAAAAGAAGCCTATAACGGAGGAGAAAAAGCCTGTACTGGACGACAACGGCACCTACTTCATACCAGAGGAGGAACCTGCAAAGCCAACTACCCCTGTGACACCGGCTAAGCCAACAGTGCCAACAACTCCAAACAAGACAACTAAGCCTGTTATACCAGCTAAGCCTACGACTCCAGTAGCACCAGCAAAGATAACAAAACCGGTGACAATGGACAAGGCTACTAAGCCTACAGCACCAAAGACGCAACAGTCTTCTACACAGAAGTCGCAGACCACTCCTGTGCAGAAGAAGAAGGTTTCGGATGACGGTCCGATAATCTACTTCGGTGATGAAGTGCCACAACAGAACAAGACAAACAATAAGAATAATAAAAAGAACCAGCCCATCCAGAACGATATCGAAGATGAATACTACGATTTGGAGGGGTTCTAAGGAAAGGAGATAACAGCTATGAGCAATGGATTGTTACTTTGGGTAGATGATGAGATTGAGTTGTTAAAGGCTCATATCATCTTCCTTGAGAAGAAAGGATACGAAGTGGTGACGGTCAGCAATGGTACTGATGCCATTGACCAATGCCAAACACAGACATTCGATCTCGTTCTCTTGGACGAGCAGATGCCTGGATTATCAGGTTTAGAGACGTTACAACGTATTAAGGAGATTCAACCTGCCACCCCTATCGTCATGGTAACGAAGAGCGAGGAGGAAGATATTATGAACCAAGCAATCGGTGCAAAGATTGCCGATTACCTTATTAAGCCTGTCAACCCTAATCAGATTCTTCTTACACTGAAGAAGAATATCCACCAAAGGAGATTGTTACGGAAGTAACTCAAAGCGGTTATCAGCAGAACTACCAACAAATTGCTATGCAGATAGCCGACTGCCGAACATTCAATGACTGGAAGGACGTCTATCGAAAGCTTGTACATTGGGAACTGGAACTAAGCAGTGCTGATAGCAACATGACCGAGATGCTGAAGATGCAAAAGGAAGAAGCCAACAATGGTTTTGCTAAATACATTGCGAAGAACTATCTTGATTGGGTAGCACCACAAGACAACAAAGTCAGCAATAGCTTCTCTAAATTGGCTGGACAGAAGAAACAGCAGACGAACAACGATGATAATCGTCCGTTGCTTAGTACTGATATCTTCAAAAAGTAAGGTGTTCCCACTCATTGACAAAGGTGAGAAGGTGTTTCTCATCGTCATTGATAACTTCCGACTCGACCAATGGCGCATTCTCTCAAAAGAGATTGGCGACATGTTTGACATTGAAGAAGACCTCTACATGAGTATTCTTCCAACTGCCACACAGTATGCTCGTAATGCTATTTTTCAGCGGTCTTATGCCAAAGCAGATAGCAACAATGTTCCCACAACTATGGGTAGATGAAGACGAGGAAGAAGGTAAAAAAACCTCAACGAGGAACCACTCATACAGAACACAGATAGACCGCTATCGCCGACATGATAAGTTCTCTTATCATAAGATTAACGACTCTACCGGTGCCGACAAGTTCATGCAGCAATATAAGAACCTTGCGCAGAACGACCTCAATGTACTTGTAGTAAACTTCGTCGACATGCTTTCTCACGCTCGCACAGAAATGAGAATGATACGTGAATTAGCAAGTAACGAGCGCATATCGCTCTATTACGCTCAGTTGGTTCCAACATAGCGTATTGGCAGATGTATTCAAAGAGTTGGCGCAGTCTGACTATAAGGTCATCATTACAACCGATCACGGTTCTATCCGTACGACGAATCCAATCAAGATTATCGGTGACCGCAATACGAATACCAATCTGCGTTATAAATTAGGAAAGAGCCTCAACTACGATGCACGTCAGGTATTCGCTATCAAGAATCCTCATCTTGCACAGCTCCCTGCACCAAACCTCAGCACAAGCTATGTCTTTGCAACAGGCGACTCGTTTTTTGCTTATCCGAATAATTATAACTATTACGTCTCTTACTATAAAGATACATTCCAGCACGGAGGTATCTCAATGGAAGAGATGATTGTGCCATTGGCAACACTTAGTCCGAGGAAGAGGTAAGAGGAAGCCTCCCCCAACCCCTCCGAAAGGAGGGGAGATTTCCTCAAAAGTTATCTACAAGATGAGCCAGAGGATTTGTCGTATAAAGGAAATGAATATCTAAAGAATAGGATGGTTGTGGCAGAAATGGTCAGAAATAGAAGTCTATAAAAGCTATCAAAGACTTATAAAAAAACTATTGATTGCCAAGCTACTTATAACCAACTACCGCATAAACAGAATAAAAAAAGAAAACAATATGGAAATTACAATCAAAAAGCCTCGATACTATCCATGAGGCTGCAAAGGAATTTGTCAAGGGGATGGGTGAAGGAAAGGTATTCGCTTTCTATGGGAAGATGGGTGCAGGAAAGACCACTTTTATCAAGGCTCTTTGCGAAGTCTTGGGCGTAGAAGATGTTATTACCTCCCCTACTTTCGCTATTATCAACGAATATACGGATGGCAACGGTGACCCAATCTATCACTTTGACTTCTATCGTATCAAGAAGTTGGAAGAAGTATATGACATGGGATATGAGGACTACTTCTATAGTGGTAACCTCTGCTTGTTAGAATGGCCAGAACTCATCGAGGAAATCCTCCCTGAAAATGTCATCAAGGTTACGATTGAAGAACAACCAGATGGTACTCGTAAGTTGAGTTGTTAACAAGAAAGGAGCATCAAAAAGTAGTTTATGCGAATGCGAAATATCTTTACATAAATTGCCGTTCATTGGGCAATTTATAGGGATAAAAACGCATTTTTGAACACACTTGTAACTGTCTTGTATTCAAAATGTTACAAAACAGAAAAAGAAAAGGTGCTTTATAAGCCTCTTAAAGGGCGTTAGTAAGACCTTAAAAGGGCACCTTTTAGAAGCCAATTAAGACTTAATTCGAATGCAATTAAGCATCAATTGAAAATGTACAGATAAAAAAATAGGACAAATCACATTGACTTGTCCTATATTTTTTTGTATATAATGATTCTATTACATCTTATTATGATTGAGTATCATCAGACTCGGTGAAGTCAACATACTCACCTTCGCTGTCTGGAATTACCTGCTTACGGCGTTCCTCTATTGGGCGATTATCGATAATAGTATTCTCTGTAGAGCTTGGTTCTTGATACTGATAGTTGTTAGGATTAAACTGACGACGTGCGCGTGTCATCTGCTTATAGAATGCAAAAGCCACCCATAAGATAATCACAAAAAACGCTATAAAGAAGAAGAATGCAAACTTCAGAATAAAGCAATAATTGACATAGCTTTGAACTTATACCCCTTACTGTTCTGTTGGGGATTGTTTTACGATAGCTGATAGTATCACATACCATGCAATGATAATAGCAAATGACGAGATACCAAAGATGACTACCAATGGACAACAAGTAATCAAGAAGAGATACTTCACCTCATTACCCTTGAATGACCAGTGCTTGAACTTTAAAGCAAACATTGGAATCTCTGAAACGAGCAGCCAAGAACTAATCAGAATACCTGCAAGGAGGAAGTATAAAAACCCAAGGACGAGTCTCTAACTTCTCCCCTACACCTACAAAGTGAACCCCAAAAAAAGTGCATTCGCTGGTGTTGGCAATCCTATAAAACCTAATGCCTGACGTTCATCAAGATTGAACTTTGCAAGACGCAATGCCGAGAAAGCTGCCATGATAAAGGCTGTATAAGGCAGATAGTCGCGTAATGGCTCAAGAAAAACAGGATAAGACATTACGTATAACTGTGAAAAAGATGATAGCTGATGGTGCTGCACCGAAAGTAATAACGTCTGCCAAAGGTCTAACTCTTTACCAATAGGAGAACTAACATTCAGTAAGCGTGCCACCATTCCATCAAAGAAATCAAACACAGCACCTATAATAATAAATAGCAAAGCAACCTCTATCTTGCCTGCAAAAAGCAAAAACCAATAGCGATGCAACCAGAGATAAGGTTGCAACAAAGTAATACTATTAGGAATATGTTTCTTCATCTTTACTTGTTATTTGGCTTCAACTTAGCAATCACTGTTTGGTCACCCGTTGTCGACTGTCCCATCTTAACACATACCTCAGAGCCGACAGGAAGGAAGATATCAACACGACTACCTAACTTAATAAAAACCAAGATGCTCATCAATATAACAATCTTCACCAGGTTTAGCGTATGTCACGATACGGCGTGCCATAGCACCTGCTATCTGACGACAGAGGATGTCTGTACCATCAGGAGTTGTGATGATAGTATCTGCATGTTCGTTCTCCTCACTTGCCTTAGGTAGCCAAGCCTTGTGGAAGTTACCATCAAAATGCTGTACAGACTTTACCACTCCATCTACAGGGAACCAATTGGCATGAACGTTCCATAGACTCATAAAGATTGAAATCATCAATCGGCGTTCATGAAAAATATTCGTTTTTCGTCTACTTCTTCTATTACAACGATATGTCCGTCAGCAGGAGCTACGACAATACCCTCCGTATCCTCACTACCAAAAATAGCGGATAGGGACACTGATAGAAATTAAGTACTATACCATAGACGAGTACCGAACACGACTGTAAAAAAATCCAAAAATGGTATCTTCGTTGGAACTGCAAACCAGAGAACCAAAGCTATAAGGACAAGACCTATACCTCCGTAGAGCAGTGTATTTGTCCCTTCGTGATGGATTCTAATCTTTTTGAGTTTCTTTTTATTTTTTTCCCATGGTCGATAAACGACGTATTTGTTTTTGTTGCAAAAGGTACTTCTTTTTTTGTCATTTCCACAAATTTTTCACTCTCAATCTTTTTGTTATGTCGGCTTTTCATAGTAACTTTACAGCTCAAAAAAACGCATAAGTTCAATGGAAGATTACGTACATTTACACGTCCACACCAATTATTCTATTCTTGATGGTCAGTCTAAGGTTACACGCCTTGTTGATAAGGCTATTGCAGACGGAATGAAGGGTATGGCGATTACTGATCAGTGGTGTAATGTTCGGCATAAAAAGAGTTTGCTGACTATTGTGCTAAGGTCAATAAAGGTAGGAAAGAGAAGGGTGAAGAGCCTTTCAAGCCTATCTTCGGATGTGAGATGTATGTAGCACGTCGCACAATGCATGATAAGGATAAGAGTATGCATGACAATTCAGGCTACCATCTTATCGTATTGGCAAAGAACTATACAGGATACAAGAACCTTATTAAACTTGTATCTAATGCGTGGGTAGATGGTTATTACTATCGTCCCCGAACGGACCGTGAGCAGCTTGAGAAGTATCATGAGGGACTGATTGTGTGTACAGCTTGTATTGCAGGTGAAGTCCCTAACAAGATTATACATGATGATATCGAGGGGGCAAGAGAAGCTTGCGAATGGTATCATCGTGTCTTTGGAGATGATTTCTACCTGAGTTACAACGCCATGAAGTAAAAGACCCAAGTTTAGTGGCAAACCGTGAGGCTTATCCTTTACAGCAGAAAGCCAATAAAGTACTCATGAAGTTTGCACAAGAATATGGTATAAAGATTGTATGTACCAATGACTGTCACTTCGAAGACAAGGAGACCGCCGAGGCACATGACCACTTACTATGTCTTTCAACAAATGAAGATTTAGATGATCCTAAGCGTATGCGTTACTCTAAAACAAGAGTGGTTTAAAACGCGTGCAGAGATGAATGAGATATTCTCAGACATCCCAGAAGCAATGACAAATACGCTGGAAATCCTAAATAAGGTAGAGTCTTACGATATTAATCATGGTCCTATCATGCCTTTCTTCCCCATCCCAGAAGACTTCGGAACGGAAGAAGAATGGAAAAAGAAGTTCACTGAGGAAGACTTATACAAGGAGTTTACCACCGATGAGAATGGCGAGAACCCTCTTCCCCCTGAAGAAGGACAGAAGGTTATCGACCGTTTAGGAGGCTATGAGAAGATGTATCGCATTAAGTTTGAAGCCGATTATCTTGCGAAGTTAGCCTACGATGGTGCCAAAAAACTATATGGCGACCCTCTTTCTGACGAGGTTAAGAATCATATTCGCTTTGAGTTACACGTCATGAAGACGATGGGTTTCCCTGGTTACTTCCTCATAGTACAAGACTTTATCAATGCTGCACGGCAGGAATTAGACGTAATGGTGGGTCCAGGTCGTGGATCAGCTGCTGGTTCTGTAGTGGCTTATTGCTTAGGAATTACGCAGATTGATCCATTGAAGTATGACCTACTTTTTGAGCGATTCCTCAACCCTGACCGTGTCAACCTCCCTGATATTGATACCGACTTCGATGATGATGGCCGCGGACGTGTGCTGCAGTGGGTAATGGATAAGTACGGACACGAGAACTGTGCACATATTATTACCTACTCTACAATGGCAACGAAGAACTCCATTAAGGATGTTGCTCGCGTAGAGAAACTACCGTTAGATGTCTCTAATGCCCTTTGTAAGGCGATTCCAGAACGCTTACCTGATGGCATGAAGATGAACTTAACGAATGCTATCAAGTGTACCCCAGAGTTGCAGAATGCAGAGGTTAGTGAAGACATAAGGGAGCGTAATACGATTAAATACGCCAAGATGCTGGAGGGGACAGTACGTGGAACGGGTATCCATGCCTGCGGATTCATTATATGTCGTAACCCTATTGATGAATGGGTGCCTATCTCCACGGCTACAGACCCAGACTTCCCAGAGAAGAAAGTACCTGTAACTCAGTATGATGGTCATGTGATTGAATCTACTGGTCTTATCAAAATGGACTTCCTTGGACTGAAAACACTTTCCGAATTAAAGGAAGCTTGCAAGGTTGTTAAGCAGACAACTGGCGACGTGATTGACCTTGAGAAGATTCCTATTGATGACGAATTAACCTACCAACTCTATCAACGTGGACAGACCGTTGGTACTTTCCAGTTTGAGTCGGCAGGTATGCAGAAGTACCTCCGTGAGCTTCATCCGACCGTGTTTGAAGACCTCATCGCCATGAATGCGCTCTATCGTCCGGGTCCAATGGACTATATTCCTGACTTTATCAAGCGTAAACACGATCCTTCTTTGGTAAAGTACGACATCCCATGTATGGAGAAGTACCTCAAAGACACATACGGTATCACAGTCTATCAGGAGCAAGTAATGCTCTTGAGTCGCCAGTTGGCGAACTTTACACGTGGTGAGAGTGATGCCCTTCGTAAGGCAATGGGTAAGAAGATGAAGGCTATCGTTGACAAGATGAAGCCTAAGTTCATCAAGCAAGGACAAGAGAACGGACACGATCCACAGGTTCTTGAGAAGATATGGAGCGACTGGGAGAAGTTTGCCAGCTATGCTTTCAATAAGTCACATGCCACTTGCTACTCATGGGTAGCTTATCAGACAGCTTACATGAAGGCGCATTATCCAGCCGAATATATGGCTGCGTTGATGACACGTCGCTTCAGTCAGATTACCGAAATCACTAAGTTGATGGAGGAATGTAAGGCACTGAAGATTGCAACCCTTGGTCCTGATGTCAACGAGAGTCAGATAGGCTTTGGTGTGAACAAGCATGGTGAGATTCGCTTCGGACTCTCTGCTATCAAGGGAATGGGCGCAAGTGCGGCTGATAGTATTGTACGTGAACGCATGGAGAATGGCCCTTATAAGGATATATATGACTTTGCTGAGCGTGTCGACCTCAGTAATGTGAACCGCAAAGCATTTGAAAGTTTGGCTTATAGTGGTGGCTTCGACAGCTTCGGTTTACAGCGAGAACAATACTTTGCAGTCACTGCAAAGGGTGATTTGTTCTTAGATACCATCGTCCGTTATGGTCAGCTTTTCCAAGCTGAAAAGGCACAACAACAGAACTCCCTCTTCGGAGGTATGGATGCTATTGATGTAGTCCATCCTATTGCGCCAAAGGCAGAGAAGTGGCCTACTATTGAGAAATTGAACAAGGAGCGTGAACTTGTTGGTATCTATCTGTCAGCCCACCCACTCGATGAATACAGTGTTGTACTGAATAATATGTGTAACACTCGCTGCTCTAAGATTGGTCGCAATGCGAATATGACAGAATTGGCAAAAGCTGACGAAGTGACATTTGGTGGTATTGTCACATCCGTTAACGAACGCTTCTCACAAAAGACTGGTAAGCCTTTCGGCTTTGTCACGATAGAAGACTTTGAAGGGAACGGGCGAATTAGCATTGTTTGGTGACGACTGGGCACGGTGGAACAACCTCCTGAAGATGAACTACACCGTCTATATAACAGCTAAAGTGTCAGCCTCGTTACCGCAATAATCCTGACATGTTAGAGCTAAAAGTGCAGAAGATTGAGCAACTCTATGACGTGAAACAAAATCGTTTGGAACGCTTTACCATCTCTATGGACGCAACAGCATTAGACGATGCCTTCGTTTCGGAATTAGCAACAGTCATCGAGGAACATATCGGTAACACACAACTTTACATACAGTTGCGAACGCCTGACAACACAGTTCTTATGCTAAGGAGTAAGAATGGTGGCGTTAACGTCGACCGTACGCTGATAGACTTTATCTCGTCGAATGAGAAGATGGAGTTCCATATAAACTAAATCAAAAGTGGCACAATCTTTGATGATGAGTAAATAGATAGAAAAGACAATATTAATAAACTTATAAACAGAATAAAAATGGAAGTAGTAATTACTAACGAGAATTTAGAGACTTACAAGAATGGTGAATTACCATTGGTAGTTGATTTGTGGGCAACATGGTGTGGTCCTTGCAAGATGATTGGTCCTATCATCTCTGAACTTGCTGAAGAGTACGATGGTAAGATTGTTGTAGGTAAGTGTGATGTTGAGGAGAATGATGACGTAGCCATTGATTTCGGTGTACGTAATATCCCAACTATCCTCTTCTTTAAGGGTGGTCAGTTGGTAGACAAGTTTGTTGGCGCAGCTTCAAAGGACGTTCTCAAAGAGAAGTTCGACGCTCTGCTCTAAGCTAAACACTTATAAATATAAAGCCATATCAGTAATCCTTTGATTGGATTCTGGTATGGCTTTTTTTGTACATAAAGTCTTATCTCTAAACCACCTCACAACTAAGAAAGACACATTAAACTGAAAGTTTTTCCTTTTTTTTTATTAGTAATCATATAATTTTATACCTTTGTATCAGAAACCTATCGCTTTTTAAAAGCGCAACTGAGTTTGAACCTTTCGTTTCACTTAACTTCATGAGTTATGGAAAAACTATTACTTATCCTCCTTCTGTTCTGCACTGGACTTCGAGCTAATGCACAATCCGTATCTGGAAAGGTGCTTGATGAAAACAAGAAGCCTATCCCCTACGCAAATGTCATTATTCTTTCAGCCAAGGATTCTACCTTCATTGTTGGCACAACAACCGCTGATGATGGTAGTTTTAACTTCAAGGAGGTTACATTAGGTAATATCCTTAAAGCCTCCTTTGTAGGTTATGAGCCCTTCACTACGGTTCTTTCCAACCAAGACAACCTTACTATCGTACTGAAAGAAGATGCAAAAATGATGAAAGAGGTGGTCGTCAAAGGCAATGCTCCCCTACACAAGATGACAACAGAGGGTTTACAAACGAACATAGAAAACACCATACTGAGCAAACTCGGCACTTGTGAGGATGTTCTTGCACATGTTCGAGGACTGACAAAGAAGAAAGATGGCTACGAAGTATTTGGTAGAGGTACACCTATCATCTATATCAACGGTCGTCAGATGCGTGATGCGACAGAGCTTGAACGCCTAAAGTCAAGCGATATCAAGAGCGTTGAGGTGATAAGCAATCCCGGAAGCCGATATAATGCAGCAGTAAGAGCAGTCGTAAAGATACGCACGAAGAAGGCTGTAGGCGACGGCTTTGGCTTCGATGTACGCTCTGCCTACTACCAGTCGGAGAATGTAGACCTCTCGGAACGAGTCAACTGGAAGTATCGCCATAAGCGTTTAGAACTCTTTGGTGGGCATGGCTATTCACTTGACAACAGTCGCTATCACAGCACAAACAACTACTATTGTTCACGACAGACACCCTCTGGCAGCAGGATTTCACGCAAAAAAGTCCCACCGATAAGAATTCTATTTTTCAAGAATACTATAGGAGCAGACTATCAGTTGAAATGATAGTAATTCTGTCGGTATCAAATACATGATTAACTTCCCTCATGACTTCCCCTATCTGTTTATTCTTAGTAGTGATGTAACGGCAAACGGGGACTTTCTACGACCATATTAACACCTTTGCAACATGCAAGCAGTCCCATCGTCCTCCCAATTCATTAATCTCTACTATGTTGGAAAGATAGGAAAGATGGACATAGACTTCAATGCTGATTATCTTTATAACAAGCAAAAATAACCATACTACCTCTCGAGAAAGAAAAGTCGCAACAAGGTCAGTCGCACCGTGACTTCCGACAATCAAGAGCGCAACAGGCTCTTTGCTTCTAAGCTAACCTTGGGCTATCCTGTTTTAGGAGGTAATCTGTCAGTGGGTGCAGAATATACCTATACGAACCGCAATGACACGTATAGCAATCCTGAAAAACTATGTTCCCAAGCTCATCCGCACAGCTAAAAGAGTCGAATATCGCTCCTTTTCATGGAATACAAACACCAGCTATCAATCTGCCAGCTGACAGCTGGTCTGCGCTGGGAGGCGGTACGTTTTCAACTACTATGAGAAACGGACAGCACATTGCTAATCAGAGTCGTTCGTTCAGCAACTTATTCCCAAGCATCTCTGCAGCTACTCAAATAGGAGACCTACAGATGCAATTAAGCTATGCAGCGAGGACATGTCGTCCTTCTTACCGTCAGTTAAGCAATAACGTTACATACGGCAATCGTTTCTTGATGCAGTCGGGTAACCCACTGCTTCAGCACGAATATATCCACGACATAAGCTTTAGGAGCAATGTGGAAGTTCATCCAGTTTGGCATCTCTTACAATGACCGTCGCCACGCCATTGTCTTCTGGAGCGAACAAGACAGCCATAACTCAGCTATCTCACGTCTTACCTACACGAATCTTCCAAGCATCAAGACAATATCTACTCAGTTAGCTTTTTCGCCAACAATCGGTATCTGGACACCTGAGTTCACGGCATTAATGAAGAAGCAATGGCTCACATTACATACAAGTACAAAGACCTATAAGCTGAACAAACCAATCTGGCAATTCAGCTTTAACAACACCTTTGACTTTGGAAAAGGTTGGTTGCTATCAATGGAGTCCTACCTCGTCAAAAGAGGCGATGATGAAATTGGGCTCATTAGCAAGCAAACTCAGAGGTTCGTCGACATCAACCTTACCAAAGTCCTTTCCTAAAGGACAGACTCGCACTTCGCATTGGTGGAACAGACTTATTCCATACCCAAAAAGGAGGAGGAATTGGTTACACTGAATCAATGGAGACACAACAGATTAGTACATACGACAGCCGTCAGTTTGTTCTAACTGTTACCTATAAGTTCAACACTTCACGAAGCAAATACAAGGGTACAGGTGCTGGACAGGCTGAAAAGAACAGATTATAGACAGCAGAAAAGCACAAGTAAACTTAGCCTCTGACCCAATAGGCTAAGTTTACTTGTGCCTGAATAACTCCCTACTTACCCCGAATTGCCTCTGCTTTGGCAGTATATCATAAGTTGTTTAGTACTCCGCACCATTGGTGCGAAGCCTTAGCACAATATGTGCGAAGCCTTAACACGTCATGTGCGCAGCAACAACACAACGGCTAAAAGTAAGAAGAAAGGACTTTATGGGTATGATAATGGATACAAACAACTAGTGTTAGACAGCCTGAACGGCAGGTTATAGATTGCAAAAAGCCATAGTCCAACAAGCTATCAGGCATATAATAAAGGTTAGAAAGGAATATACACAACCTATAACACAATGTTTGGGGATTACAATAAACAATTTTTAAAAAGCATTTTTATAAATAAAAATAACACTTTGATTTTACATTAGTTCAATCACAGAATAAACTTATACTACATTATAAAAACTACCGAAATCAACATGCTACACAAGATTAAATTTTATTTTTTTATTCATTTTAGTTAATTATTTCAAATATTATTACTATCTTTGCTACATATTAATTAAATAATCTCGATTCGTTACAAAGAAATTAAAAACATTAGGAAGGGCATATTACCATGAACTTTTATATTAGACATTCTGCAAAAATTATAGTAGCGTAAACCGAGAATAGAACTACCAAATATGTAAAATATAACAACCTCAAATGGATATTCTATTTACATATTATGTACAACTAACCTCTCATTTCCCTATAATTATTTCAGAATAACTAATACACGAGGAGAAAGAATAGAGGTCCATGCTTTTTCTAAACAGATAAATAACTATAAGCCAAATTAGGACTTCATTGGCAACCTAAAATAACAAAAATTGATATGGCACATTTTATTATTAGGACCAAGCATACAAAAATGTAAATGGTATTCGCATAGAACCAGGTATGCAAGTAGAAGTAATTACACAAAGTATGAGCAATCCTGTTTCCACAAATGGAGGACAGCCTGTAATTGATGCATTCCACCGCATTTATGGTATTGATATCAAAAAGGCTGGATGCCTGAACACCACAGAATTAGAGGTAATAAAAAAATATAGGGAAAAAGGCTATTCATACATAGAGTATAAAGACATCTAATTACTTAATTAAGACAAAAGAATATTAGACTTACAAACAACAAACTAATTTAAATAAAGCCCTATGAGTATCGTTGATTTATTTAAGAGTGAATGCAATTTTATGAGAGATGAACATAATGGCACTGATTGCCTTGTTTATCCTAAGATATCAGAAAAAAGACAGAGCTGCAGCTCGCGCTAATTTTAGTATTAGTATGAAGAAACTATATTACTGATAAGAGATACTGGTTTTGGAATTCTCGTGACCAAGGACTTGTGGTCACAGATATAGAGTTTCTATTGTATCGTAGATAATGATAATCCTGAACCATTTAGTTTTGGATGGGAATGCTTGGTTGATATAAAAGTACCAAAGAGTTATGTTTTGCATTTAAGACAATCAAGAAGTGAGCACCTCTCCCGCGACTGCGCTACAAAATACCGGATGAAAAACCATAGCAAAAATGCATCGGGAGAATGTTAGCTCGTGTATTTTAAAATGCTTCCGGTGTGTTGTGCAACTGAGGATTAGTGATGTCAACATGAACAATATAACAATCTGAACACAAAAAATACCATGAGCTTTGAGACGCTATGTAATGAATGTATTAAATATCAGGTTCGTATGTTTTCATTCTTTAATGTCTGACATTTACAGTTTGCATGAGCGAAGGCAGAAATGTGCGAATATATAATCTTATAGGCATCAAAGAATGTGAAAGTATTCTGATAAGGCTTGTTTAAATGTATTTATCAGTTATATTCAACGTATAATTCGCAAATGACGTGTGCTCGTAAGGGCTGCTTAGTGTTATGTACAGACACTTTACCGACCAAACTTAATGGAATATTAATAAAGATGACGCTGTAAGACTTTCAATTATATGAAAAACCCCTGCTCATGATAGTTTCTATCTTTTCCATATAATGAGCAGTTATCGTGCCATATTAAGAAATACATGGAATTTACATCCAAGAACATGTAATATTAAACGCTTAAGAACTTGCTACCGTGTACCAATGGGACATCCCATAGCAAATAATTATATGTGGGTGCCTCGACACCACCAGTATTCAACGAAAATTACCAGTTGGGAGTTGGTAGAAATAAATCCGGTGCATGCTTGCTCAAGCCTTGGGCAAGAATTTCTAATGAATGTTTAGACTCAACAAGTAATGATGTAATAATAAAACAAAGCTAAACAATAAGTGAGCTCTGTTGACACACTATGGATGATGGTGGCTGACCAACATATGAGCATAATGAACACATGATAGATGAACAGGTCGCTCTGTCCGGCCACCACGTCAAACTTTGAGCCTCATAATAGCCAACCAATGCAGAGAGAATAGTTTGGTGTGATAATGAATATCATGTGACGTTTGGTTTCAACGTCTTCTGGATGTCTTACTTCCACGAAAATTGAAACAAAAAAGCCAAGTATTAGAAGGACAAGAGTTATCTGCTATTAAGGCTGGTAAAATCTCTTTATGCTGACATGGATATTGCAATAGATGAACTGAAGAATCAGTTTGCCTAACAAGAGAATGCTGTATTAGCTATCAAAAGTAAAGTTGCCTGTCAGTCTAACTCTTGGAGCAACACAAGTAAATCTCAGACACCATCTTCTAACACTAACAACGATGAAAGAGGATAAAATATATAATAACAGAATTAAAGAGATTCTTTCAGATGGAGATATAACACCTGAAGGCGGGTTTTAGACAAAACCACGTATTCATTTGGAATCTCTGGAGCAAAACAAAAAGAATTGAAGATTAACGACCTTGCTCCAACACTAACAGAAAGACAAGTACAAACGAATACAAAGAAATAATGGTAGGTGGAAGATTGCAGAGAAAAGAACGTCGACTTTTGATAAATTCTCAAACTACGTCATTGTCTCCCAAAGATGGAGCAGAAATAAGAGCAAGTGTGAAATGATATTAAGTAACTCAAAGATACAATACAATTTCTTTATATAACCAATGCCCTGCCTGAGAATGTATATATTTGAGAACCTACAAATAATAAAGCAAAAAGAAAGAGGTATATCAAGACACCGCGTCTAGAATATGCCTCTGAAACTCTAATATTAACACCGGAAGATAATCATTCATATAACGCTGGACACGTGCATACATCAACTCATATTGAGATTTGATAGTTGTATCCTTCGTTGTCTTGATGCGCTCCTCAAGTAGTTTCTGCAGTTTCTGTGCATAGTGGAACACATATTCAGCTGTGCGGTCGATGGTCTCTGTCCACATCGTCTCTGGTTCACCATAACCAACACCAAAGCCAAGGAAAGCCACATCCTGCTTGTCATCACGCAAGCTGCGCACTTTACCAACCTGTTTAACCTCAACAATGTTAGCCTTCAGACGTTCAACATAGAGTTGCTGCATGGCGATATCATCGTCGTCGAGATTCTCATCACCAGCAATTGTCTTAGCCCAAACATTATTATACGTGTCTTCGCAATACTCCAATGGAGAATAAGAAGTAGAGTCAGCATAATAGCTCAATGCTAAACGCGCAGTTGCAGAAAGAGCCATTTCCTGAATACCACCTGCCAATGTTTTGTAAGGATGAGAGTTAATCTGAGGTAGACGATTCTCAATACTCTCAACACCACGCTTACCAAACTTGCGTGCTTCCTGTAACAACCACATCGCAGCAGCACGCTGTTTCTCCTTAGGCATCACCTCATAACGAGGAATACCAGAAGACTCTGTAGTCTGATTCAGCTTGATACCACCAATGACAGCATAGACATTACGTGCATAACCGTAAGCTTGAGAAACCATTTGACGATAGAGCTTTAGCCTTACGAGTACCATCAGTACCGTCTGGAATCCACTCATCAAAATGACTGAGGATATACTCAAGGTTCTTAAGACCGTATGTACTTGACTTCACAGCATCGTCACCGAGATCCTCCTCAATGGCGGTTGGGTCATAACGATAGCGTGACTGTTGAAGTACGTAACGATACATTGGGTCGTTAGCATGAGACTCAACAAGTGCCATCAATGGCTTTTACGTCATCTCTGAAACTCTTTGAGTTAGGGAAAACACGGTATCCCCACTCGATAGCATATTTATCATAGACACCCAACTCAGGAGGAGTCAGTGACACGCCCTTATCTGTTGGCTGTGCAACATAGTTGAAACGAGCATAGTCCATGATAGATGCTGTCGTACCATACTTCTGTGTGAAGCTTGCAGAACAGAGCGAATCTGTTGGGATTGCAGCCGATGCAGCCATGTTGTGCATCAGTCCGAGTGTATGTCCTACCTCGTGAGTTACAATATACTCTAATGTTGGCAACAAAATGCTATCAGGCATATCCAATGTTCGTGCAGCAGGATCAAGCTGTGATGTCTGAATAAATCGCCAGCTATTGATGACATTCACAACATCATTATACACCAATACGGTCGCTGTGATAATCTCACCTGTACGAGGATCAACCCATGATGGACCCATCGCATCTCTCTGTAGCAGTAGGCAGATAACGAATGCAAGAATACTGGAAGTTATCAGGATCGAAGTTTGGATCATTGGTTGGGAAGTCCACTGCCTGCATCACATTCTTGAAACCGATACGCTCGAAAGCCTTATTCCATCTAAGAACAGCATTCCGCATCGCTGGCTTCCACTTTTCAGGGAACGCATTATCGATATAGAACACAATAGGTTTTACTGGCTCACTGAGCTGACCTGCAAAGTAAGCAGCAGGGTCTTTTGGTTCTACACGCCAACGATTGATAAAGCTTGCATGGTCGATAAGACTGTCATTGACGATAGACTTTCGGTGTAAGGAAGTAGCCAAGACGAGTATCACTCAGACGTGGAGTCATCTTATCCTCTGGCAAAAGAGCCAAAAGTAAACTGTACACCGATAGAAACAGGATGATTGCTAATAGCCACACCACCACTATTACCAGTCATATTGGTAACGTAGTTGCGCTCCATCGAGATACAAGCGTTGTTTGCAAACGACTTCAAAGAAGTGACCTTAATCCATTCTGGCTTTAAGTCAGCATCCACACGATATGGACCAGCAACCTTTGCAATCACTGGGAAATACTTACTCTCTCTCAAGAAGAAAGAAGAAACATCAAAAAGAATACCTCCAGTCTTCTTGTTTCTTGCCTTGATAGGGAAGCTATAGAAGTCAAGGTTACGATAGTTCGTAGCCTGTGCCTGCTTCGCATTGCCTGCTGGTAGGGCGTCGAGTAATTCAGAGTTGATAGCCTGCATTACGATAGAGCTATCCTTCTCTACAAAGCGTACGTGTGAAACAGAACCAGCACGAGTACCAACCTCAGCAAACTGTGGGCTTGATACAGATGAAATTGTAGCACCAATCAGCATGTCACGACCGATAGAAGAAGGTGGCAACTCCATGAGAAGTTTCTCACCTGTTCTATAGAACGAAACGAATGGTCCCTTTGCAGAGTCCGTCTTCTCTTCGGTTAGAATACGCTCATAGGCATCTTTCTTCACCACAGAAGTAGTGGTTGTAGCCTTCTTTTTCTTCTTTTTAAAGAAAGGGAAAAGCCTGTGCTGACAGTGAAAAGGCTCAAGAATCCCACTGCTAATAGGGTTGCATGAACCGATTTCATTGATAAAAAATGAAGTCTTTCTCATTTCTTCACCTCCATTGTCTTATTGATTTTTGAAGAGCATCATCTCATAGTGTGTACGCGCTTCAAGTGGCAAGTTTGCGCTTCAAACATTTCTCCAAAAGCTGTTCTCAACTTCAAAAAGACAGTTGTAGAAGTAAAGCTCTGAGTTGTCTGCGAGTGTGATATCAACTGTTGGAGCAAGATTCTGAGATGGGTCACCAAAGCCCGGAGTAGCACCAAGATCATCACCCTTCAAAGCCATGCTGGAACCAGAACCACCACCAGAACCACCGTTTCCAGTAGCCTTAGAGACAACACTCTGTGCCTGACTCATGAATGCACGCTGCAAAACACGCTCGCCCTGAGATGGTGCGCGCATGTCAGCAACACTCTTGAAAGAGGGTGTTATAGATATCATCAAAGTACTCTTTCTGTGTGTAACTGTTTGGATTCAAGTAAGAAGTGATAGCCACACGCATACGTGCTGCCATCAAATCGTAGCCCATGAACTCTAAACTCTGGTCATAATAGACTACTGACAAGTAGCCCTTACGCTCGTAGTTACGGTTAGCATACTTCTGAAGCTCATTGCCTCCTGCAAACACCACAAGAGTGAACGACGCTGAAGATCCTTAGAAACAACCTGATACTGTGGTACTCCTGCTGAAATCTTCATATTGTTGAGGTACATTCCACCAACATTACTCAACACCTGCTTGAACAAAGCGTAACGATTCTGTGATATCTGCAGGTATAACTGATCTTTTGATACGAGTATCCTCATCGTTCTTAATCCACTTAGAGAGTTGTTTTCAACGATTGTATAGTTCTTATTTGCAAGGTTTGCACTTGCAATCATATCGTTACCAAGTGCTCCTGCAGCAAGACGTGGGTCCCATTTAGCATTGCGCTCAGCATAATAACGAAGACGTGGGTTTGTCACCTTCTTGTCAACAAACGCCTCAAGTGTATTCTTCTCATCATTGATAGAAACATTATCGGTATCGAAAGTAACGATAGTTCCAATCAATTGTAAAGTAGTCGTACATGCCAAGTCCCGCTTCGGAGCAAGACGTAAACCATTATCTGTTGGCTGTGCAACATAATTGTAATGAACGTCATCCATAACAGAAGGAGCAAGTCCCCATGGTAGTCGTGAAACGTGCATTACGCAAATGAATCAGTAGAATAAGTAGCTGAAGCACCAAGGTTATCCAAGAGTCCTAACATACTACCAGTTTCCTTTGTAACCAACATCTTCAAGCCTTCAGCAAACTTTGCAGCTGACAAACGATTGCTACGTACTGATGGATCAACAGCACCTGTTTCAATTAAACGCCACTTATGTAACAACTTCTCGACATCAGAATAGATGAACATAGAGGCTGCCATAATCTCTCCTGTATTAGGATTGACATAGATATCACTCTTTGGAGCAGATGAAGAACCACTTGGTATGTAGCGAATACAAGAATACTGAATGTTGTCTGGGTCGAAATCTCCTTGCTTCTGAGGGAAGTCAACAACCTCAATAGCATTCTTAAAAGCCTATCTTTTCAAAAGCCTTATTCCACTCAAGAACACCCTCACGAATTGGTTGTTTCCATGCCTCAGGGAAGGTATCATCCAAATAGAAACGGATTGGATTAACAGGCTGAGTCAACTTACCCTTTGCATAAGCCTTCTTATCCTTTGGTACAAGATTCCAACGATGAGAGTAGAAGATACGCTTTGTACCTGCACCTTCCTTTGGTATTCCCAAACGAACTGAGTAGTTAACACCGATACGTGAGTCCATAATACGTGGACGCATTGCAGACTCTGGCACAAGTGCTACGCTATAACTAACACCAACAGTTGTAGGGACGTTCACCTCCGATAGGCATAGACATCAGAGAAGTAGACACACCATAAGTGAAGTCATTATTAACGATAACATTTCGTATCAAAAGCTCTTTATACCACGAATGAACGAGAGTTCAGGCTTAGGAGTAGCCTTGATACTATAGTTACCATTCTTTGTTGGCATAACCGATATGAGGTTAGTTGGTTTACCTAACAAAGAAGTTACGTCAAAGACAACTGCAGAGCTATCGTTGTTATAAGCCATAATGTTAAAAGCCCTGCCAAATACCATCACGATAGTTCAGAGACAATGCATTATCAAGGTCTGCTGAGTTAGCATTCTCCTTGAAAAAGAACATTGTTAGAGTCTTCATCACAACAGAACTATCCTGTATGTCAAAATAGAACAAAACAGGATTAGAACTTGTTGAACCAACAGTAACTGTAGATGCATCAGTTGTTGAGTTTACTACTCCACCAAGCATCATCTGCTTCTTCAACAAAGTACGTGGCAACTCAAAGTAAATCTTGTTATCAAGCTTATGAACAGTAATAAACTTACTACGTGCCGTCTCAGTCTTTTTTTATCTTTGAAGAGACGGTCATACTTTTGTCTCCTTCTTTGGTTTAGACTTAGACTTGTCATCATCAGCTTTTTGCAACAGTACTTTTGCAATACAAGGAGGAGCAATAATGCCCTCCAAGTAAAGAGTTCTTAAATGAGAAATTCATTCTTATCATTTGTATGTTATTTATTTCTGAATAATGCCTTCACAATACGTCCCGTAATGTGCTGCTTTGACCAACGTAGAGCATTTGTCTGCGTGTCATAACAGTATAGACTACCTGGCATAGATGCCGATGTATCATTGGTTGCAACATAGATGAGGTTATCATCATCTGAGAACACCATGTCTACAATCTTCTCAGAACTGCTACCTACAGTGAACAGTGCTGCAGTTGGGAAGTTACTATTAGCAAGTACGTTATGTGCATAGACAGCATTGCCATTAGTGTAATAAACAATGTTCTTGCTACGAGCCGAGCGTACGACAGAGCCATTAGCGATACCAGAAGTAGAAGGCATTGCAACACGGTAAAAGCACGTTAGCTGCAATTCTCTTATCTGCAGAAGAAGAGTAGTAGCCTGGGAAGATGTATGTAAAGTAGAATGTTCCCGTGCTTGTTTGATTAGTAATCAGTGCAAGGTTACGCTGCTTGTTAACACTACCCATACCAACCAACGTATCACCAGTGAAGGTTCCCTTCAAGATTTCAGCAGGAACTGATGTATTCTCAATAGCCATTGCTAACAGAGAGCCATGTGCATTGTCAAAGTAAGCATCACCATGTGCATAGAAAAGGTCGTCTCTCCACCATGGAGTCATGCTATTTGCAAATGTAACAGAACCACCTACAGCACTTGTAAAGCGTGAAGTCTGTGAAACCAAGTTGGTTGTGTTCAGACCCAATGAATACAAGTTATTCTTAGTAACAGCCATAACCTTTGGTGCACCTGGATCAGAGTTAGCCGCTACCTGTATCACCTTCTCACCGACAGGAGTTTGGAAAAGTGACAACATTTCATAACCATCAAGCTGGTAAAGTGTTGATGGATTACCTGCTGCAATAATCAGAACATTGTTTGCCTGACCACCGATAGTCTTGTTCCATGCCATTGAGCAAGGTGTACCAAAGTTAATGTTAGGGTTGTTAGGAGCCAACACATCAAGGTGGAAACTCTTGTTTACATCCTCTGTAGGTACATATGAAAGGATTGACTTACTATTGTTTTCTGCCAAGAGATAAACACCCTTTGTATAAGCATATTCAACATTCACATTGAATTCATAGATCTGAATATTCTGACCATTGCTCAAACGAAGACGTCCAGTATAGCTTCCTGAATTCTGAATAGGATAAACAAGTGCAGAATCACTTGAAACCAACTTATGATTTATCTCCCATTCGTAGGTGAGTTTCTGCTTTCCATTGCTTTGCAACACCGCTGGGTTGATTTTCAAAGTATCACCCTGATTAAGTGTATAACTGCTATTCAGAGGTGTCTGCAGACTGATTACAGACACACCATCACCCCCTTCTGTTGAATCATCCTTGATACAAGAAGTGAAGGCAAGGGCTGTTGCAGCTAAGATAAATAAATATTTCTTTACCATAATTCGTCAATTATTTTAATCGTTATACCTATGAACGTGCTTATTCAGGATTGGCAGCAAAGTAAGCTTTCAACTTCTGAATATTTCTATAAAGCTGTGTCCAACTTCTTGTATTACGTATTGCCTTCTCAATCTCACTTGCATCTGAGTTATACAAGGACAGAAGATAACGATACTTAGCTGGTGTATAAGCTGGAAGACCCATAGCCTGCAACGTAGGATTGTCCCACCAGTATGGCTTTTCAAGCACATTATCAAAAGTAATCGTTCTCTTTAGTGCATTAGGGAAACGAACACCGAGGTCGTCAGATGCTTCCAAACGCAGAACAAGACGAATATTGTCATTCTTAACATCACTAAGATTCTGACGCAAAAGAACTACACGAAAACTGGATGCAAGACTATCGGCAGGAATTACTTGATCACTATTGATTGCCTCAAAGTGTACTCCTGCTTTTGCAGAACTACTTTGGTCAACAACTACTTTATAATGTTGAGCCTGTGACTTTCTCACTCCAGCAAGCTTAACTTTTACAGTAACCGTGTCTGTTGTCACACTCGTAGGCTGTGTTCCGAACGAATAGTTATATAATGTGTCAGAAGCATTATTGAGGTCGAAATAAACCTGGTTTGCTCCTTCGAAAGTACCATCCTTTGAGTATTCACCTTTGTACTCATCGTTTGAACACGCTGCCAACGACAATGCGATGACACCGATAGCGAAGAAGTTTGTGATTGATTTATACATAATCATTTGTTTTTTAGTGTTGTCCGATAAGCAATTACCATGTAGCTTTGTCTTTTTCTCCCTTATTATATAGGACTGTGACGACTTCGCTTTTTCCATGTTTTGCCAATGTCTTAAGTTCCCGCACATGTGGTGCGAAGGCTCAGCACGGATGGTGCGGAGGGCTAACACCAATGGTGCTGCATATTAGTTAGCCCATCAAAGAGCTTATACTACTTAAGTATTATCGGATTACAATATTTGTTTTTATGTTTATATCTCTTCTTTTATACACTTAAGTCAGTGATTTAGCTATGCTAAACGTTTTTTACAAGTAGTCTTACTCGTATCGTTTAGCAGTGCTAAACCATGCTAACTCTTTGATATGAACTATTCGTTATGTACTGCCTGATCACCGTACTCATTCTCTCTATCTGGCCAAGGGAGATTGAAAATGGCATCTGAAGGCTGATACGTATCGATATTTCTGAAGTCAGTGAAACTACGGTTATAGTGCTTCAACGCATAGAAGGTCTGTCCCATACCAGGGAACTCACGCATACGCTCACGCATCATCTCCTGCTCGAAGAGTGTACGTGTAGCTACCTTAGCCGCGTCAACATCACCCAATCCCCTACTCTTTCTTACCTGATTGAGCAGACTGATTGCCTCTGTCTGATTTGTATCATAAAGACTTTCGCTCAAAATATAATACATCTCAGGCAGACTAATCAACACAAAGCCTTTCAACACACCTCTTGTAGCCTCGGCATCATTCTGGATTAGACGGATAAAGCTGAAAGAAGAAGTTGAACCTGACGTGTTCTCTCTAAAGAAAGAGGTGAAACGGAGGTCAGAGCTAAGTGCTGTAAAGAGGTCGGTCTCATAGAGACTACGTGTATCACGACGACCCTCAACGAAAGATCCGTAACCTGTAGAGCGCAGGAAAGCTGTACGGATTGCTGTTGAACGATCGGCAGCATAAACACCAAAAATCATCTCCTTACTTGCAGGGAAACGCATCACAGAGTCAAGTGAAGTACTTGTATTCAACTTAAAGTTCTGTGTAGCATTGATGACTTCACGAGCATACTTTGCTGCTTCTGGTACTTACCCATAGCGTAGTATACACGAGCTTTGGTAGCCTTTACTGCATACTTATTGAAAAAGTATCACACGTCCCTTACTATAATCACGTACGAAAGTATTATCGTAAGTAACATCATTGTCGTCTGTCAACAATGAGTCAGCCTGATTCAAGTCCTTAAGAATAAGGTTGAACGTAGCCTGCAAAGTGTAACGTGTGCGGTTCTTCAAATTGAACTCTGTTGCATAAGGCAGACCAAGTGTGTTTGCATCACTGCGCGTATAGTCTGTACAGTAGAGGCGAGCGAGGTCGAAGTGCATAAAAGCCACGCAGACCCAACGCCTCACCATGAATCATCTTGCGCTCTTGTGCACCTGCACTAATATCATTAATGTGCTTCAACACATTGTTGACATTAGAGATATTGTTGTACATATTGCTCCAAACAGCATCCACGATGTTGCGTGCTTGCTGGTTAGTATATTGGTAGCGGTTCAGATAATAACTAACATCTTGTGTGTTGTCATAACCGAACTGCTGACCTAACTCATCCACCATACCCCATGAAAGGTTACTACCATAGAGATTGGATGAAGCTAACTTACCGTAGATACCAAACATAGCATCCTCATAACCAGTAAGGTCAGTGAACATCTCGTCATCTGTAAGCTGTCCTTTTGACTGCACATCCAAGAAGTCGCTACATGATGTAAAGCAAAGCAAACACCATGGATAATCCTATATATTTCGTTATCTTCTTCATTGTTATCCTAATTTAGTTTTTAGAGTGAGAATCGTAATGAGAATTCAAAAGCTTCTGTCATATGGATAGTTCAAACCACGCTCTCTTCGCTGTTGATAGGTAGAAGAGGTCATTAGTAAGAAGCTCCAAGAACATACGCTTCAATCCGTACTTCTGAATAAAGTTTGTTGGAACCTCATAAGAGAGTGACAAACTGCTCATACGCAAGAAGTTGTTCTTCTCTACGAAGCGTGATGTCTGATATGGAGTAGTTGTATCGTCGATACGCTTATACTTTGCAACAGTTCCAGGAGTCTTCCATCTGTCATTCAATACACGCTCATCAGCATTGTACTTAGGGTTAGCTCCCTCTACCTTTGTTGCCAAAGTCTCATTATAGACAGAACCTCCGAAAGAGTACAAGAACGAACAACTCAATGCAAATCGCTTATAAGTAAGGTATGAAGTGATAGAACCCGTACCTAAAGGATTGGTATCGCCGAAGATTACCTTATCATTTGAGTCATAAACGAAAGTATATGCACCATCACGCTTAATAAAGATTTCCTGACCTGTTACTGGGTCGATACCTGCAGAAGGAACAACCTTCAAGGCTGTCAAAGACTGACCTTCTTCATAGATAGGAAGCGGTGCAACACCATCGCTATTCTTGTTCTTCTCATTCTGTTCACGCAGAGAATTACTGATCTTCTTAATCTTATTCTTGTTATAAGCATATGTAAGACCGAGTGACCACTGCCAATCTTTATTCTGAATTGGGAAGGTACGCAGACGAAGTTCAAAACCCGAGTTCTGTACCTCACCAATGTTTTCACGCGAAGTTATCACACCCACTGATGGAGCCTTAGTAATATCCAAGAGCAGGTTGTCTGTGTTCTTGATATAATAATCAGCCGAAAGGTCGACACGACCACGGAAAGCAGTGAAGTCAACACCGATGTTGGTGCTCAATGTACGCTCCCACTTCAAGTCTGGGTTACCGATAGTAATTGGCGTAGCACCAGTTCCCTTACCATAGAAGTAAGAGCTATTATAACTATAGGTAGTCAATGCCTGATATGGGTTAAAGTTGATATTACCCAAGTAACCAACACTGGCACGAAGCTTCAAGAGCGAAACTGGTGAGCCCTTCATAAACTTCTCGTTGTGAATATTCCATCCACCACCGACACTCCAGAATGGAGCAAAGCGCTGATTCTTACCGAAACGAGATGAACCCTCATAACGATAGATAAGGTCAAGGAAGTACTTGTTATCCCAAATTGTATTGGCATTAACGAAGAAACCGACACCTCTTGTCTGTGTATCAGAGCCACTTGGACGCGTTGCAGCGTATGCTGTAGCGAAAGATGGATGTCCGAGCTTATCTGAATAGAATCCTATTGAAGTATAAGTAGCGGCATCTGATGACGTAGACTCAATACTTCCACCTCCCATTGCAGTAAGGAAGAGCTTCTTAAAGAAGTAGTTATTATATGATAACATTGCTTTTCCTTGCAATGTTGTGGTATTTACCCAGTTATCAGACAATGAACCACGCTGATCAGCAGACTTATTACGAATCTCGCTATAGGCAAAAGGAGATGTAAAAGTTCGTCTATCCTGCTTGCTACGGTCGATTGTAAAGTCTCCATCCAAACGAATCTTCTCACCGAACCACAACTGAATATTGGTCGTATTGAGGAAGTCAAAGTTATTTGTCTTACTATAACTACCCAACGAAGCATCATACAATGGGTTCGCCAAGTCATGATAGAGTGAAGAACGCAACTGTCCATCAGAGTTATATGGATTCTCATAAGGATTCATCTTAACCCAGTCTGAGAAATCACCATAAGGTGACACGTTACTTGTCACAGATGAAAGTGTCGAACTGTTTGATACAAAGAACTTACCTGCAATATTGTAAGAGAGACGGAAGTTAGTTGAAAGACGAGTACGATCAGAACCCTTCATAACACCAGCATCATTACCATAACGAATACCGAGATTATACTTTGCACGGTCATCACCACCATCTACACTCAAACTGTGTGACTGTGAGATAGCATTACGCAGTGGCTTAGACAGCCAGTCAGTCTCAACACCTCTCTGGACATCATTATATATACGTGCATAATCCTTGTCAAGCGTATATTGAGTTGAAGGACTTGTATCTGTAAACAAGCCTGCAAGACGCTCATACTCCAACTTCTGACGTGCATTCAACAAATTATAGTCGGACAAATCAGGTGTTGACAAACGTACTGTTCCACTATAGTTCAATTTCAACTTACCACCCTTCAAGGTCTTTGTTGTAATAACAATAACACCTGCAGAAGCTTTCGCACCATAAAGAGCAGATGCAGAAGCATCCTTCAATACGGTAACTGTCTCGATATCATTCATATCCATATCGGCAACATACTCAGCAGAAACCTGCGCACCATCTACCACATAGACTGGTGTATTGGCTTGTCCTTCGAAGGTTGCACGACCACGGATATTGAGTTCTGCCACCTTATTAGGGTCAGAACCTTTGAGATTATCATCTGCGATGACCATACCTGGAACGAAACTTGCAATACTCTGCAACACATTCTTCGTACCCACATTCATCAACTGGTCACGACTTACAGCCACCTGAGAACCTGTAAACGAATTCTTATTCTTAGTCTGATAACCCGTTACAACGACTTCCTGCATTTCCTTTGAGTCTTCACGCAAAGTAATATTGGCTGTAGCACCATTCTTTACAGTCTTTGTAACTGTCTTATATCCAATATATGACACATTCATGTGTACCTCTTTAAGGTCGGTCTTAATCTCATATTCACCATTGATATCGGTCACATAGCCACCATTTACGCCATCCACACGGATGACAGCACCGATGATTGGCTCACCGCTACTATCAGTAACCTGACCACGAACGCCGCCCCTTACGCTGTGCAGTTTCCTTCTTTGCAAGCGTCAGGGTATTGCCCTCAACGGTATAAAGAGTGGGAACTGGTTTGCCAAGTTCAGTAACAAACTTGATACTGACTGATCACGCACGTCAAGAGTAACACCCTTGAGTGCCTTCACACCTTCATCCGCAAACTTTACATTTAATCCTGTCTGCTTTGCGACCTCATTGGCGAAATCCTCTACCGTTGCATCATGCATAGAAAGAGTTACTTTTGCGCCATTCAGGTCCTGCGCTGACATGGGGAGACTTAATGGACCAAAACATAAAAGGTTCAAAAAAAGAACACATATTATGCGTTGGAGGAATTTAATCTTCTGCATCGTTCTCTAAAATTATGAATTTTGTTACTTGAAATTACAATCTTTTTTTTACTCGAAAACTCTTATGTTAATAATTGTTCAGAGAGCAGAAAAGAAATCTTCATTTCTATTAATACTATCGAGATAGTCCCTTCACAGGTGGACAATACCTATTATATATTATTCTGCAAAAGTACGAAAAATAAAAATCCAAAGCGATTTTATTATTAAAAATTAAAGGAGAAACCTCCTTTATTATTGTTTTCTGATAGTCAAACAGACGTTTTAGTAGCATTTCTACTACTATCTCTTCATTTTATTTACGCCCTCTTAGCAGCTGTAAAAACCCTAATATCTCTAACGCCCATTTATCTACATTTTCACATCCTAAAAGAGTTCGCAACCAAATCAAAAAGAGTTTTGCGAACTCTTTCCTGACTAGTTCGCAACTACTTTTCTTTTTATTTTTCGATTAACTGTCGCCTCTCTCACTAGGCTACTCTGGCACAGGGTCCTGGGTTGCTCTCTGTTTTAGGTGCAGGCTTAGCACCGAGATGCTCCTCCCACCGCCTCCTTGAGTTGTCACGCAGAGCCGCTTTTAGTTCCACGCCTGGTGTAAACGTTACACGCGGCTTAATCGTCTCAGTCTTAAAGGCCTTTTTCCGTCGCAGCCCTTCGCTTGACAGTGTTAGGCGCATTGTGCCAAATTCTCCTAACTGCACGCCAGCCGTCACGAAGGTAATGAGGCAGACAATCCATAAAGTTCGCCAGCACGTTTTCGATGTCGCCACGTGTCAGCGAAGAACGCCCGCAATGTCATGCGCAATATCTCAGGGTCTTCTTCCCCACATTTACAGGACTTGCATATAAACTTTCCAGGACCTGTCTTGGTGCCTGGTTTTCTTCTTTTCAATCAATTTGATTTTTCATTGTGTTTAAGATTTTTATTAGTTATTACTACTTCTGCTGCACTTTGCAGCAACTCGTTTTCATTAGTTTTCGTTTTTTCCCAGTTTGATTAGTTCAATCAAAGCGTGTTTATTCAGTATTCAAAGAGAGAAAACCTCCGCAAAGCTTGGAAAATCCGTACGATGCGGAGGCTAAAAAGCATATTTCAGGTCAAAGTAAAAATTTCTAACGGGTTGCAAGAAAATTTCTAACGCAGTTAGAAATTTTCTTGCAACCTGCTAGATTTTCCCTCATCTCTCATCCTCCTTTATCTCGTTAGGCACTCCTCTCCTTTGGGAGGTCGGGTGGACTTTAGGGACTACTCGAACCCACCGACCCTGAGCCCTCGTCGCTGCCGGATGTTGTTGTCCACGTTGATGTAGCCACTGTAGAAGTACAGGGCGTACGCGCTGTAGCTGTCCCCTGAGTAAAGCACTTGACGACCAATAGATGCCGCTGAAACCAACGTTGTACTGATTACCAGAGTTGTAGTTACCCAAGGCGGGCAGGTAGAAGTAATTGCCTACGTCGGCGGCAGATGGGAGGCCTGAGTTGTTGATACTACTGTTGCTGTTGATGTAGTCCTCTGTGTGTTGTACGCATAGTCGGTTGAACCGTCGGCAGATTTCTCTGTAGTCGTAATGATGCTCGCCAGTAACACGGACTTCTTCTTAAACCACATGCCACCTTTATATAAATGACCCATAGTAGTCCATAATTCATCTGCGTCCCAACGAGGATCGCCAAACATGCAGTACCAAGACATCTCATTAGCGTTTGGAAGAGTAGCGCAACTCTGGGTAGCGTTGAAAGGTGAACCGCTGCCCTCGTGGTACCAACGATGGTTGGTCGCTACTGCTCTGGGGGTAGTTTGATTGGCAGCTGTGACTCGAAGTGTTGGCTGCCATGCATCTGCGCTATTCCATTCGTGACCTGACCAATAATTTTGCTGCGCGTCCCACATGTAATATTTGTCGCCGTCATAATTACGTACGTTAAGGTTAGCAGTCATATCGTAGTAGGTGTTGGAAGCGTATGCTGTGGATGTATATGTCTTAGTTATGGTGCCCTCTGTACCTGTTGCCACGTCCTTTACCCAGTAACGTACCTTTAAGGTATGAGTGCTCAGCTTAATCACCATCTAAGCACCGTTGTTGTTACGTTAGCTGCGTTGTTAGTCAATCGAAACCGTTGTCGTAACTACTGCCGCTTGTTGCGTCTTTTGTTGTTAAGACTATCTGTTTGCCGTTTGTTACCAGTGGGAAAGCTGACCAAAGCACCTGTTGTTGGGTTGACGGTGTATTTCTCACTATATCGTTGTCAGAGCTTACCTCTACCCTAGTTAAGTAACAGTTATGGAGAATAGTGTTACTTGTGTAAGGCTGGAAGACTAGTAAGCTGGATGATGCTCTAACTCGAAACTAAAAGACTTTCCGCCTAAAGGTTCCAGTAGCAATAGCGGTGCCGTAATCGCCAGCTGTACCAAAGTGTTCGGTATTGTCTGGAGCTGCCTGGCTCTGGGCGGTTGAGATACTTACTGAGTTGCCGATGCTGTTCTTACCAAGTAATAAACCCTTATAACTGCTACTTGGATAAACTTGCCTGGTACTTTATAGCTTAAAAAGCAGCTCCACCTTTTTGGTCTGGAGCGTTCGTGCTCTTTCGCCAATACGTGCCGTCGTCGTCCTTTACGTAGATATAGTCGTCTTTCTCCCAACAGAAGTCACCCGCTATTATAATTCAGTGCACGTACGCGTCTTGTTCTCGCCACCTGCCACGAAAGTCGTTAAGTCCTTATTCCTTCCCCGTTTGGCTTTTGCTGTGTTCTGAGTCACGTCGTCTTTTGTACATGAGGCAGCCAAGCTTAGGCTCATCACGATGCCCAATGACTTTATCCCCGACAAAAGGGACTTTTTGTTTCAGTGCCTTTTTCATCTTTCTTGCTTTTTCTTTGTTTGTTTTTCTGTTCTTTGTTAATTAATCACTTTAGAAATTAGTCGTCCCATGAGGAAGAACCATCGTTGTTAACATCCTCACTGTTCCCCATCCTCAAAGTGGTCATCACTCCATAAGCCTAAAGACTTGGCTTGAGCCGTTGAACCAGTACCGTGATTTGCCTTCTTGTGCTGGCTCGGGAAGGACGTATCCATGAGATAAGTCGTTTTCGACTCCCACTTGGATTATCATGCAACATGGTGCAGAATAATCCTTCTTTTCTTGTTTCATTTCTCATTGCTTTTCTTGATTTTAATGGTTCATAAAAATAAATCTAATGAATTAATGATTTTTTAAATATTTGTAAGTCGCTTTTTGCTTATCTTGATGTTGCTTGTGCTCCTCCTTTTCTTCCTTGTCTTACCTCTCCTTCCTCTAAAGGCAGGCAGACATATCACTGCTGCCTGCCCGAGACAATCAACGAGAGAAAACAAACTATTATCAGAGAATTACAATTATTTTGTTACGGTAAAATCAGTGCTTAAAAACGTCCTTATTTTTGCTTTCTTGACAGCTCGCAAACAGGGCACAAAAAGCGAACAAAAGGAAACTCCGAAAAGTCCTTTGTTTACAGGCGTTACGCGCACGCTTCGCGTGCGCGTAGGATGACAAAAATGTTGACTTAAACGTTAGTAGCGCCTGTGTGTGTGTGTGTGTGTGTGTGTGTGTGTGTGTGTGTGTCAAAATATCTGAAACAACCAAATATAAAAGCACTAAAAAGGCAAAGAAATTAAAAGTTTTCTTTTGCTGCTATGAGTCGTCTGATATGTCATTGCTAATTCGTTCACGACCGCTAAAGGTATAATATCTTTTTAGAATTGACAAGGAAATTGCTAAGAAATATAGAATTAAGATAAAAACATAAAATACATTTTTCAATGACATCTCTTAAGACACAGAAAGCAAAGAGATAGACGTGTCTTCAAAGGCTATAAAAAAAGGGTTGTATCAAACAAAAACCACCAACGGCTTTCTTTGATACAACCCCTTTTTTGAAGTTTATAAACTGTCGTCTTTCTACTATCTATATAGATAGCAAAGAAAAGCTATGTTATCACTTAAAAATCTTACTGATGCTGTGCATGATAATTCTCCAATCCCTTATCAAGGAACTCAAGATAAGCAGGTACATCCTCCTTAAAAGCTAAAAGCTACCATTCAATGGTTTACCCGCATTGTCCAATGGTACATAGAATGGCTGAGCAAGATAACCGAACTTAGTCTGCTCCAAATAGCTCCACTTATCACCGATAGTACGCAGTGTACGTGAAGTTCCATCAGGGAGTTTCACCTCTACAGGCTGCTTCAATGGAGTCTTATCATCTACATAAAGTGAGATGAGAACATAGTCCTTATTCAACTTTTCTGCTACACGTGAATCAGTCCATACAGATGCCTCCATCTTACGACAGTTCACGCATCCAAAGCCTGTGAAGTCAACCAAGACTGGCTTACCAGCTGCTGCAGCGGCGCGCATACCCTCATCATAATCTGTATAAGCAGCATGTACCGTCTGTGGAGCAAGGTTGAAATCCTGTGTGTTAATAGGTGGTGCGAACGCACTAACAGCCTTAGAAGGAGCACCCCAGAGTCCTGGAAGCATATAAACAGAGAATGCCAATGAACAAAGACCAAGCATGATAGCAGGTACAGGCATAGCCTTCTGATCAGGATCATCATGTGGGAACTTAAGCTTACCAATGAGATAAAGACCCAAGAGACCGAAAGAGGACAATCCAAATAGAGAGGAATGTCTCACGATCAAGAATATGCCAGCCGTATGCGAGGTCGGCTACTGACAAGAACTTCAGTGAGAATGCCAACTCGATGAAACCCAACACAACCTTAATCATGTTCATCCATGAACCAGACTTTGGTGCTTTCTTAAGCAAGGTTGGGAAGAGGGCAAAGAAAGGTAAATGGCAAGGCAAGAGCCAAAGCAAAACCAAACATACCCACTGCAGGAGCTACCCAGTCACCACTTGTTGCTGCCTGAACAAGGAGAAGACCTACGACAGGAGCTGTACAAGAGAAACTTACCAATGACAAGGTGAATGCCATAAGGAAGATAGAAAGCAAACCTGTTGTCGCAGAAGCCTTATTATCAACCGCATTACCCCATGAAGAAGGCAATCGAAGTTCAAACCATCCAAAGAAACTGAAAGCAAAGACTACTAACAAAAGGAAGAAGAACACATTGAACGGTGCATTTGTTGCCAACTCATTCAACTTCTGTGGACCGAAAGCCCAAGTAACAAGCGTTGCCAAACCCATATAAATGACAATGATTGACAAGCCGTATGTCACTGCATCACGAATACCCTTCTTACGGTCATCCTTCGCTCTCTTGAGGAAGAAACTTACCGTCATTGGAATGATAGGCCATACACAAGGGGTGAGCAAAGCGATGAAACCACCCAAAACTCCCATAAAGAAAATACTCCAAAGAGAGCTATTAGTACTATCCTTGGTGCTATTGAAGGCTGACAACTCTTTGATAACAGGTTGCCATAAGTTAACATCTGCATTTGACTTGTGCATTCTCTTGCTTTTAGAGATCCTGCAGTATCAGCTGGCAAACACATCAGCTTTCTTAGCTGTATCTGCAGTCATTGCGGTAAGTGCAGATAAACCATCAGCTGCTACATCAGTAGCAGCTGTCGTTGTTTTTCCGTTTCTGCGTTAGCAGCTGTTGAGTGTTGCTGCAGGGCGCTGAAGCAGGTCCATTGCCTTTAAAAGTTAAATTCTACCTGTGTTGGTGGCAAACACATCTCATCGTTACAAGCACCATATTCCAAAGTAACCTTTTATACTATAGGTCTTGGCTGTTATCTTGTAACGCTGAACGAAACCAACGCTATTCTCGAAATAACGTAGTTTCATCTCGAAAAGTCTTATCATAGACATTCAACTCTTTACCACGTGTTGTGAGCTTACCTACTGGTGTTACGCCCTCTGCTTTGTCTACATGTAAAGATGCAGATGTAGGACCATCAGCAGGAAGATTCGTTGAATATACATGCCATCCCTGGTCAATCTTCGCTGTGAAGATAACCTCTACCTCTGTTGGTGAAACCTGCTTCTGCTGTACAGAAAAATGAACAGGGTTCTGCTGTGCCATAGCTGTGAGGCTAAACAACAGCGTAAAGAGGATAAATAGTGTATTTCTTCTTTTCATCGTTTTATACTATTAGAATTTGAACTGCAAAGATAAGAAAATTATTTTTATAACATTACATAATGTATATATTTAATATTTATATCCAATAACTTTTTATCAATCTATGTTCAAAAGGTTTTCAGGATTAAGATGAGTTCTCTCGTCGATTTTTATTTTACGTATATTGTTGCAGACAGGTAGTCACCTACCTGCTGCAACAGCTATTCATTTAAGAATAATCAGCATTAGTTATGCACCAACGTACCTATATCTTCACCGTCCATAACCTTCTTCAGATTACCGACAACGTCCATATTGAAGACATAAATAGGTAGGTCATTCTCCTTACACATAGTCGTTGCCGTGAGGTCCATTACCTTAAGACCCTTTGTGTAAATCTCATCGTATGTGATTTCAGAGAACTTTTGTTGCTGTTGGGTCTTTCTCTGGATCGGCAGTATAGATACCATCTACGTGTACCCTTAAGCATTACGTCTGCCTCAATCTCAATACCACGCAAGCTTGAACCAGTGTCAGTAGTAAAGTAAGGACAACCAGTACCAGCTGAGAAGATACAAACATAACCTGCCTCCATAGCCTCGATAGCCTTCCACTTGCTATAGAACTCGCCGATTGGTTCCATACGGATAGCGGTCAAGACCTTAGCTTTCACACCGATTGCCTCAAGTGCTGAGCTAAGCGCAAGAGAGTTGATAACGGTTGCACACATACCCATCTGGTCGCCTTTCACACGATCAAAGCCTTTCTGGCTACCGCTCAAACCACGGAAGATGTTACCGCCACCGATTACGATACCAATCTGTACGCCCATTTCATGTACTTCCTTAATCTGCTTTAGCATAATCACTAAGACGCTCAGGGTCGATACCGAAGCCCTGTTTTCCCATCAAACTCTCACCCGAAAGTTTCAAGAGAATTCTTTTAAATCTTGCCATTATTTTTGGAGTTGAAGGAGTTGAAGGAACTTCTTTACTTTCCCAAACACCTTATTATATAATAAATTCTACTTCTTTAAATTGATATTCACGTATCATACCCTTGCTGTCACGGAGGATGAGATGCCCATCGTCTTCTACTTCAACGATAGCGCCCTTCAAACTCGCCATCAGCATCACGGAACTTATGAAAGCCTCCACGTCGGTACAAGGCTTCGTGATACATTGCACTGATATCATTATATCCGCCCATCTCTAACAGCTGATAGAGTTCTGAGAACTTCTTGATAATCTTTTTCAATAGTTCTTCTTTATCAACCTCATGCCCTAAAATCTGGCAGAGAGAAACGGGATTAGGAGCATCACTATGGAACGCTTCCTGATTTACATTCAGTCCCACACCGAAGACACAGTCTTTTATACGTCCCCGCAGCGAGCTTTGTTTCAATCAGTGTTCCGCTCAGTTTCTTATCTTTCCAATAGATGTCATTGGGCCATTTCAGGCGGATATCCTCTTTCACATAGTCTGCTAAAGCTTCTTTCAGAGCCAAAGCACCAGCTTCAGAGAGTAGGAACTGACTACGAACAGGCAACATCGTCGGGTGTACAAGTACCGAAAACAACAGGTTCTTACCAGCTTCACTCTCCCAAGTGTTCGTCCCCTGCCCTTTTCCTGCAGTCTGATAATCGGCAACAACGACTGTCATTGGCTCATCTTCAGCAGGTGTGTAAGTGCGCAGATAGGCATTTGTACTATCGACAGAATCTAACCTTACGACTTTCACCTCTCTTTCTTTCTCTACTGTTGGCTTGAAAAAAAGCCTAATACAGCATCTATTATCTTCATTTACAATCTATTCTTTATATGAATGGAAGAAAGGCATCCTTCACGTGGCGCACTTCATTGGTTCCTGTTGGCTGCCCTACGACAGTGATTATATCAAAGCGGATATCCAAATTGATATTATATCGCTTGACGTATGCATTGGCAGCTATCGAGAGCGAACGCACTTTCTGCACGGTGACAGCCTCATCGGCATCAGCAAACTGCTCATTCTTTCGGGTCTTTACCTCAACGATGACCAACGTACCCATTATCTATAGCAACAATATCTAAGTCTCGATGATGATAATCCCAATCACGATGAAGAATGACATAACCCTAACTGTTGGAGATAGCTTACAGCCACATCCTCTCCCCATTTACCCTAGTTCGTTATGATATGCCATGCGTCTTTCTTTCCTCAACTTGCAGAAGTTTTAGAAGTTTAAGACTATTAGAAGGAGATAAGATAATTCTTTATACGTATCAAATCGATTTTACGGATGAAACAAAGGTATTGCTCTACTTCTTCTAAAATCCTTAAAACTTTATCACTCCCGTCAAGAATTGTGTACATTAATATTCACGCACAAAGTTAGAATAATCTTTCGTAAAATCAAAATAAAACCCGTATTTTTGCAGTATGAGTACAGAAGAACAAAGCAAGAAAGACCTATACTATATGCAGCGTGCATTGGCTGAAGCCGAAGCTGCTTATAAAGAAGGTGAAATACCAGTTGGTGCTATTGTGGTATGCCGTGACCGTATCATCGCTCGTGCCCATAACCTGACAGAGACGCTCAATGACGTTACTGCACATGCAGAAATGCAAGCAATAACCATGGCAGCCAATGAGTTGGGAGGTAAATATCTGCAAGATTGCACGCTATATGTGACGGTTGAGCCTTGCATCATGTGTGCTGGTGCCATCGGTTGGGCGCAACTTCGACGCATTGTCTACGGTTGTCCCTGATGAAAAACGAGGGCTATCATGAATATGCACCCAAAGGCTTTCCACCCTAAAAGCTAATGTTACTTACGGTGTAATGGAAGAAGAATGTCGAGCCTTGATGCAGCGATTCTTTCAAGAAAGAAGGTAGGGATTGAGGAGTTAAGGAGTGAAAGGGAGTGAAAGAGTTAAGACATTACCTCTGTTCCTGATACTAATAAAGATATAGAAAGGAAAGAGAAAGGGTTTTACCAGTGCTCTTTTACGAATATTAGAGGTAAGAGATAAACTGCTGATAAATGCCCTTTTAACTTCTTATAGCTACACGCTAACGAATTATTTACATGAAAAATAAATATTTATTGTCGTGAAAAAATAATTCTTTTTATCATGAATAAAAAAATATTTATTTTCATGTAAAATAATTCGCTCAAAAGCTGTTGTAAGCATAAAAAAGAGCCGTTATCAAGAATACAATTAATACCATAAAACAAATAAATTTATGCCTTTGATGTCACCTTTTACAAATCAACAACGTTATACAAGTGAATCGGTTCAGAAAAGAAAACCAAATGTATAACATATTAAAAACAAATGATTATGAATTATGTAATATTAGAATCAATCATTAAAAAGTCTCGTTCAATAGCAATTGCAGTAGTTCTTCCTATCATAATGGCTTGGCTCTCTTACCGTAACAAACAACACGAAACAGACAAAAGAAGCGAGATTGTTACGGCTATTATTGAAAAAGAATCCTGACATTGACGTGCAGGAGTTTCTCGACAAAGCTGAACCCTTCAAAGAAATCATACAAAGAGCAACTGATGACAAAAATGCACCAGGAACTACTTTTGGGGGACAATCTGTCTTATCGGAGGGCGGCAACCATATTGGTTATTATAGTTTTGAGCATTTTGCAAAGTTTTTGACAAAAGGATATATCCCTATAGGCGCCGTATTTGGTGTTGTCCCATTGGCAGTAGGGATGCGGGTTGTTAATCGCCTACAACAATGCCAAAAGACTTTGGAAAACTTTGAAAGACAACGATTAGGGTTATTATGACAAGAGAACAATTCGTCGAACAGGTCGGTCGGGAACAGGCACATCTACGCCGGTTCCTGACGGCTTTATGCTGCGGCAATGGTGCTGAAGCTGACGATATTGCTCAAGAGGCTCTCATCAAAGCCTACCTTCGCAGCAGTCAATATGACGAACGGGGGACAGTTCTCGGCTTAGCTGATGAAAATAGCTTATCGTGTCTTCATCGACTCACGTCGCAAACAGAAACACCAGCAGGAACTACCCTTGAGAAGGCTATCACGCTCCAAGGGAAACAGTAAGAGTGATGATGCTTCCGCTATCAGGAACTACACACTGCGTTGGCAACGCTCTCGGAGACAATGCGCACAAGTATCCTGCTCTATTATATGCAGGGTTATCAGATAAAAAGAGATTGCAGAGATAACCGAAAACAGTGAGGATGCAATTAAGAAACAACTCTCACGTGGACGGCAAGAACTTAAACATATTTTTGGAAAGATGAACGAAGATAAATTCTTGAAAGACTTACTCTCGGACTATCATCCACAACTGTCGGATGACAATGCCTTTCATGCAAAGACTGCAACGACAGATGGAACTCATCGAAGAAGTCAAGGCATATCAACGTGCAGAGAGCCGAAAAGAACAAACTGATGTCGCTTAAACTGCTTGTTGTCGGGTGTTGTTTTGGGCTGTATTGTGACGCTTGCAAAGTTTTCACACTGCCCTACTATCTTTGATAGATATATCAATGGAACTGAATCAGAATTCATCCTTACCTTGCTTCACAACGTTCAGTATATTGGACTGGCAATAGGCGCAGGCTTCATCACACTCAGCCTATTGTTTACCACGAAATTAGTAAATCTAAAAGACGAAGACACCACTTCAATAGTGGTTTCTTTGAGCTTTGTTGAAGCTGACATAACAGATAACACGATTACAAAAAGGTAGACTTTTTTGGGCAAAAAGGTCTACCTTTTTGAAAAGAAAACATCAACCTTTTTGAAGAAATAGTCACCCTCTTCTGAATATATCCAATTGTGAGACTGGAGTAAGTTTGGAGAAATAAAAAAGGAGATGTGCTGTTATAACACATCTCCTCTTTCTTATTTTGTATTTTATGATTATCTAACCTGAATAACCAAGTATTTGCTTGTGCTCCAGAAGGTCTGTGGGTCAGTGATACGGAGTACATACTGTCCGTTTGTATCAGTTGTCAGCGTGTAGCTGCTGCTTGGATGAGCAGTCAACAGACGAGCACTCTTGCTGTAAAGCTTGATTTCCTTGTTAACACGGATATCAATCTTTGTGAAGTAACCCTTTGTTGAAAGAACCCTGAAGAACCTTACCACCATCGAGGATGCGCTGTGCCTTCAACTCGCTCTTAGTACCGAATACATACCAACCAGTATTCAACTGCTTGTCCTGTGTATTGATAGTCTCAGTCTTCTGGTTGCTCTCTGTCTGGAGATTCTCTTTCTCCTTGGTGAGGTTTTCCTTCTCTGCTGTAAGGTTCTCCTTATCAGTCTTGAGATTAGTAACATCCGTATTCAAACCAGTGATAGTCTCATCAAGTTCCTTAATATGGATATTCTTTGACTCCAACTCAGCACGCAACTGCTTTCAACTCAGTCTCCTTTGCGCTCAATTGACTTGTCAGACGGCTAAGAGTTTCCTTCATTGCATCACCCTTAAAGCCTGTCTCGCGTAACTGCTGCTGCAATTTCTTGATGAGTTCACGGTTTTCCTGCATACGCTGAGCGATGAATTGGATATTCTCCTTCATCTGTTCTGTCTTGTTAGCAGCCTCACCATTCTTAGCTATTGTCACACGATTCTCTGCTTCGTTGATAGCAGCAAAACCCTGCTGAATATCATTCAGCGTTCCCATCATATCGTTAATCTCGTGATCACGTGCGTCGATAATATTGCGCAATGAATCACTCTGTATTTCGGATGGGTTCAAAAGCCGACTTCTTGTCTCGGTTGCAGGATGCCAGTGCAAGTACTCACATACTGCGAAAAACTAATAGTTTATTCATACATTATACTTTTTATCCGTTTGTTTCTTCCTATCAGAAGACTTTACTTTTTCTTTTCCTGCCACTACAATGACGAACTCACCACGTGGTTCTGTCTCTTTGAAGTGGGCTATTACTTCATCCAATGTACCTCGAACGCTCTCTTCATGCAGTTTTGAAATCTCACGACAACAACTTACTTGTCGCTCAGCTCCAAAACACCTCTGCAAACTGTTCTAAGGTTTTCACAACTCTATAAGGTGACTCATAGAATATCATTGTACGCGTTTCTTCAGCCAAACTCTCTAAATGAGTCTTACGTCCCTTCTTCTGAGGGAGGAATCCTTCGAAGCAAAAGCGGTCACAAGGCAAGCCACTTGACACCAATGCTGGTACGAAAGCGGTAGCTCCCGGAAGCGTCTGAACAGTTATTCCATTGGCTGCAGCCTCACGAGCGAGGAAGAATCCTGGGTCACTAATACCTGGAGTTCCCGCATCTGAGATCAGTGCAACCGTCTCACCAGCCTTTAATCTATTGACTATACCAGCAGAACTTGCATGTTCATTGAATTTATGATGAGACATAAGACGATTCTTAATCTCAAAATGTTTCAACAAGATACCCGATGTACGAGTATCCTCACACAAAACTAAATCAGCCTCCTTTAGGATTCTGATAGCACGGAGGGTCATATCCTCCATGTTTCCAACTGGTGTCGGTACGAGATATAATGTTCCCATTGTTGGTTGCAAATGTAAAGTAAATGAACAGAAGGACAAAAATAAATTAGCTTTTTTTACATAACAATCATGTCCGTTTGCAAGGAAAAAGACAAAGTAACAATGATGTTATAATTTTTAAAGAATAAATACTACTATCTACGAAAAAAATACAACTTCATTCTACAAATTATCTTTCAGTTCTCTTTTATTTTCCGCTAAGAAGACAAAGAACACACTTCCTCAATAACTTTTAACGCTTAACGTTTATCTATTCTTTTTAAATTATATATCTTTGCAATGATTATGACAAAGATAGACAACCATAACGGTGAAAGACGTCGTCAAGGACGCATTGAAGTGATTTGTGGAAGTATGTTCTCTGGTAAAACCGAAGAACTCATCCGTCGTATGAAACGTGCAAAGTTTGCAAAACAGAGGGTTGAGATTTTCAAACCTTCTATTGACACACGCTATTCAGACGAGGATGTAGTCAGTCATGACCAGAACAGCATCCATTCTACACCTATCGACTCATCTGGCAACATTCTTCTTCTTGCCTCAGACATTGATGTCGTGGGCATTGACGAGGCACAATTCTTAGACGAGGGACTCACTGATATCTGCAATAAGTTGGCAAACAATGGTGTACGTGTCATTGTTGCAGGACTCGACATGGACTTCAAAGGCGTGCCTTTCGGTCCTATCCCTGCGCTTTGTGCCATTGCAGACGAGGTAACAAAGGTACACGCAATCTGTGTGAAGTGTGGTGCGTTGGCATACGTTAGTCACCGTCTCATTGCTGACGACCGTCGTGTCATGCTCGGAGAGCAGCAGGAATATGAGCCTCTATGCCGTGACTGCTACAAGAAGGCAACACAGGATGAAGCAAACAAAAACGTTTAAAAAGACATATGAGACAAACAATTACTTTTGATAAGTTCATACGCTGGGCATTGATAGCACTTGCCGTTTTAGCAGTTGGATTTATCATCAATGCACTATCTGAGGTTCTTTTACCATTCTTTATAGCATGGCTAATAGCCTACCTCCTCTATCCTATCGTGAAGTTTGTACAATATAAACTCCACATTCCAGGCAGAGCTTTGAGCATAATCATCACCTTTATATTGGTTGCAGCACTCTTTACTGCCATCTTCATGTTCATCGTTCCACCAATGATCAATCAGGTTGATAAGTTTATGACGATTGTCAATCGCTATCTACATGAGACGACACATACCAATGACATAGCGACAATGATACAGAAATGGATTAGGGAGAATCAGACAGAAATCGAAAGATTCTTAAAAAGTTCAGATTCACAAACACGATTAAGACCGCTATGCCGAAGTTATTCTCTGTAATAGGTCAGACGGCAAGTATCGTGATTTCTATCATTGCATCATGTATCACCCTACTCTATACCTTCTTTATCCTGCTTGATTATGAGGTGTTGACTAACAATTGGATTAAGATATTCCCAAAGAACGTACGTCCTTTCTGGGCTGGATTGGCAGAAGATGCTGAGCGAGAATTGAATAATTACATACGTGGACAGGGATTAGTTTCACTCTGTATGGGTATACTCTTCTGCATTGGCTTTACCATTATTGATTTCCCAATGGCTATCGGTATGGGAATCCTTATTGGTATTCTTAACCTCGTCCCTTATCTTCACACCTTTGCACTTATCCCAACAGCTTTCCTTGCATTGCTCAAAGCTGCTGATACAGGACAGAATTTCTGGATTATCTTTGCCTCTGCACTAATTGTTTTTGCGGTTGTACAGCTGCTAATGGATATGGTGATAACACCAAAGGTCATGGGTAAAGCAATGGGCCTCAACCCTGCTATCCTACTCCTCTCTCTCTCTGTTTGGGGTGCTCTCTTGGGCTTTATCGGACTTATCATAGCCTTACCATCACGACCCTTATCATTGCTTACTGGCAAGATATGTCACCAAAGAGGGTGATGGGGTTCAGGTAGAAAACATACCGGCTATTGCTGAGGAAAAAGAAAGAAGATAAAGAATAAAGAAAGATAATAGCTATAGAACTATAACGAGCCTCCTTTTCACATGGGAAGGGGGCTTCTTTTTAATGCTATCTACCACCCGCACCAATGGTGCTTACCATGAACACCATATGTGTTAAGCCTTACTTTCATATGTGCGTGACCTTAATACACTGACCGAAGATAGGAAAACGAGAGGCATTAGGTCGTTATAATGGAGATCGTAAGACGTTAATACCTAACTAAAGAGCAAATCTATAAAATAAAAATAGCTCTCCTCTTCACACGAAAAGGAGAGCTATTTTTTTATGTTATCTACACCACTATTAGCATTTTATCAACTACATGATAACACAGCTAAACGCAGTATTTTTTGTGCTTATTTATACGTAAGACTCTAAGAACTTAACTGTTCCCGGAAACCTAACAGTGGTTGCTGTAGCTGGAAGGAGTACATCTCACCTGCACGGAATGAGATAGTATTGCCCTCAGCATCAGTAATCTCACCCTCACCCTTGAGTCCAACGAAGATTACAAAAGAATCCAGATCACTATAATCGAGCGTCATTGGCTCTGTAAGATCATAGACAGAAGTGGTGAAGTAAGGACAGCTAACGAGTTCTACAGGCTCATTCTGACGTGCCTCATACTGTGTGCGATAGTCTGGATAGACGGTATAATCGATGCACTCAGCAGCTTCCTTGGTATGCAACTGACGATAATTGCCCGCTGTATCCTGACGCTTGAAGTCATAGATACGATAGGTTACATCGCTTGTCTCCTGTATCTCTGCCAAGAAACAGCCTGCACCAATAGAGTGAATACGACCTGCTGGCAAGAAGAACACATCGCCTTCCTTCACAGGATATTCTGACAAAGCCTCGGTAATAGTATCATTTTCAACCATTTCCTTGTATTGTTCTGGTGTAATCTGCTGCTTCAAACCGCTACGAAGAGAAGCATCTGCATCACTTTCCATCACATACCACATCTCTGTCTTACCACGACCCAAACCCTGTGCTTGTGCTTGCTCGTCCGTTGGATGAACCTGAATAGAAAGCTGCTCACGTGCATCAATAAACTTAACAAGCAGAGGGAACTCATTACCAAAGCGCTCATAGTTCTCCTTACCCACCAGTTTATCCTTCAAAAGTCTCAACAAGTTTGTTCAGTGTCCAGCCTTTATATTCGCCATTAGAGACAACACTCTCGTTGTCCTCAACACCTGAAATTTCCCAACTTTCGCCCACCTGTTTCTGATCAGAAGTCAAATGCTTGAAAGGTACTATCTTTTCTCCACCCCAAAGGATAGACTTCAAAGAGGATTAAACTTAAACATTTCCATTTTTATTGCTATTTTGATGTATCAAACTTTATAATAACGAAACCAATCTATGGTCTCATTTCGTACTGCAAAGTTACACTTTAATCAGTAGATTACCAAGAAAACTGATAGAAAGGCGTTGTTTCATTCCCCTCTAAAAGACAGAGAGAAGATTGTCATATCGGATGATTACACAACTGACTTTCACCTTTACTCCTGTTCTATTCCTACTAATAGATAACAAGAAATTATCCATCAGTTTCTGCGTCACGGTTTATATAAACAATAAAGCTGTTGTTTGGCTTATGTAGAAAATAGGTTTAGACTTATAAAACCTTAACTTTACAAAGTTCAAACAACAGCTTTAGCATATCATTTTACTTAATTTCAGACATTCGCTTTGTCTGTTTCTGAATTATCTTTTGTGTTGATTTGTCTGATGCAAACACACTGTAGAATCCTTGTGGCTCGTGTGCTGGATCGCAGGTGAAGTCGTCTCCTGCCTGCCAACGCTCATGACGAGGTTTTCCATAACCACCCCAACCCCAGAAATTACAACCAACAAGGAGTCCACCGTTCGCTGCGTTCTCTGCAACAGCATCCATAACATACTTGTAATAAAGCATCGCGCGCCTTTTGTTGTACTCTTCAATGAGAATGAGAAACCATCACGAGGATAACCAAACTCTTCAAGAACAAGTGGCTTTATTAAGACGCTTGCAGATGGCAAGATGGTTGTCGATATATTCTTGTGTCTGCTTAAAACTTGCCTTGAGGTCCTCTTTCAAATGTGTCTTTCTTTGCCCATTGCCAGTTGTATGGCCAAATGTGAATATTGCAATAGTCCACATTCTTATCTGCACAGATACGCTCAAAGCAGCCATAATCACGCTCACAACCAAAGACACCTTCACTTCCAAGGCTTATCAGATGGTTCTGATCAAGACTGCGAACGAGTGCTGTTGCTTCTGAAAGCCACTTCTCAAACTCTGGTAAAGCTTCCTTTGAGAAGGCACGAGGCTCGTTACAAACTATGCCAAGACATGATTGTAGGGTCATCAACATACTTGATACCAGAGTATCTATTGGTACGACTAAGGATGAAGCGAATATGCTCATAGAACATTAAATGCGCCTTCTGATTAGCCGCAAACTTGCTGGCAAACTTTGTATAAGCGCCATAGCCGTCTCTACGTGGTATCAAAGCAGGTCCCTCATCAGCCCACTCAAATAAGCACCATAGCCCCCACTCCATTCCCAAGAGTTGGTAAGATAAAGTACAGCAACCATCTTTCGCTTGCTCATCTCAGTTAAAAGATAGTCTAATCCTGCAAGAATAGAATCGTTATAGACACCTGGACGAGACTGTAAAACAGGCTCAATCTTATCCTCAACACCGGGCAAACCATCTGCACCAACCAAAATACGGAGGTTATCTATACCCAAACGCTGCATCTCATCGAGTTCACGACGAAGTCGCGCACGGTCTCCTCCTGGTCCTTCAGAGCCAAGTATAGGTCCATACCAGAAGTTTGCTCCCACATAATAGTAGGGTTTACCACCACGAACAAAGCGTCCGTTCTTTACTTTCACAAAGTCACCGGCCATCATATTCACAGCCATTGCCAAGGCAATAATTGCCATAAAAACTCTTTTCATATATTAGTAGTAAGTCGAAAATATTACCAACTTTACGAGCAATGTTTCCCTTTTAGGGAAGATGCATCTACTTATTAATACACCTAAAGCAAGTTTTTCCCTTACCCACATTGCTATTTTTAGAAGAATAAATCGTTCTTTCGTCCAAATGTTTGGACGCTTTTCGTATTGCTTTAACAAAAGAACAGAAGTTACTCATTAAGCAAAAAAACATGGCAAAGACTGTCAACTATCTACCCTATTATCATCTCCTTTTTATTAAAAACCTTTTCATTTTAAGACTTCGAGAAAACCGCAGGTAAGGGTTTGAAAAATCATTACATAATTTCAAAGAAAAACATCTATAAATAACGACAAAAAGCACATACAAGAAGTAGATCTGCAACTAACAGCAAATCAATTAGTTATAAAGTAGTAAAGTAAAGGGTGCTTAATTGGACTTCAAAAGGGCGTTAGTAAGGGGCTTAAAGGGCGTCTTTTGCAAGTCAATTAGGGCGTCTTTTTAGAAGCCAAAAAGCATGTATTGATTTTTGAAGAGTATGAAAATAGTTTACAAACTTCAACTAATAAGAGAATACGTTGTTTGTAGAAGACAGATAG
>BNJU01004361.1_pt1 | contig 72349 bp, 88 predicted proteins | sample 8539281 | NCBI WGS metagenome assembly BNJU01 (sample SAMD00202456, study PRJDB9452) | human saliva metagenome | isolation source: human saliva | place: Japan | reverse complement strand
ACTATAATTCCACAATCGATTTAAATACAGTTGTCAAAATAGCCTCTTCAGAAGGCTCCATCGGCCGGGTCTGTTCCTTTGGAACAGGGCCAAAAAGTCGCCTTCTAAAGGGGCTATTTTTCTGTATTTCATTCGATTTGTGGGATTATGGCACTAGGGGGAGAGATAGTCGCTTCTCGAAGGGGATATTTTTATTGGCATTAAAACTGTGTCGCTATTAGAGCCCTTTCGGAGGAGAGCAGCCAAAAGTCGCCTTCTAAAGGGGATATTTTTGGTAGTTCACTTAAAAAAACTTTTTTTAGATTTATGAATTCATTGTATGCTACCATTCTCCTCAAACATATGATGATAATTGTTATCGTCTGATTTTCCTCATGAAAGCTTTATGTGTAAAAATCTACTCGTTTCATATTATAGTTAAAATACTCGTTTATGATGTTTATAGTTAGTTTAGTGAATGAGTGTATGAGAAGGAGGAATATGCAATGGTAGTAACAATCATTAAAGCTGTTATGACTGCTCTTACTGGTTTGGTAAACGCATTATTGCCTTTATTTAAATAATAAAAGCTCCCTAAAACCCTCATGAACCCTCAAAGCTTGAGTATTTATACTCAGCTTTGAGGGTTTTTTCTTATGTATATTTGTCTGCATAATTAAATAAGAATACACGCATAAATTGAATTAAAAAGGATATTTATTGTTTATTTAAATATATGAGCTTTCGTTGACTACATCTAAATATATGCATATAATAAAAAAATGAAATGAGCATGAAAAATAAGTGTTTGTGAATTAATGTGAGAGGGAGAGTATTAGATATGAAATTAAATGCAATTATGAAAGCTATGGTTCTTGGAACCATAGCTTGTTCTATTAGTGCTACGGGCATTGCGGTAGATGTAGAGAATCAACATATACAATCTCCATCTTATGAAGAACAAATGAGTAATATAGGAATGCATGATACTGTTAATTCTAACTGGATGGACCGTACAGATATTAAGGTTGGTACACAATCAAAGATGGGGAAGCAAGTATCTGTAGAAACATTGCAACCCTTAACTCACTATGATGAAAACTCCAAGTCCGTATTGTTTGTACAAGGCGGTGTCGGTAAAGGTGGGCAAGAGCATAAGGTTAATTATTTTGATGGTAGTGGTGGCATTTGGTATTCATACGACTCGGCTACAGGTACTGTGGAGACAAAGACTAAACCAGAACGACATGATGAGACAAAATCTTTAGGTACTGTGGGTAATATTGGTTTAGGGTATCGTCAGCTCAGTAACCATGAACATGCTTATGTAGGTGTTAATGTATTTGCAGATCGCGCCTTCTCTGAGAATGCTAATCGAGTTAGTGGAGGCTTAGAATATGTGGCCGGACTTAACGAAGTTCGTGTTAATGTATATAGAGGTTTGGGAAATATAAAATCTCAATCTTATATGGTGGGAGTGCCTGAATCGCATCTTCCAATTCCTTTGAATGGAGGAACTGCTAATTACACGGTATATAAGTCTCAAAAAGTATTATCTGGTTATGATGTAAGTTATGCTCGTACCTTTAAGAATGCTCGCTGGGCTCGTGTGCACATAGGGGCTTATCACTGGAAGGGGCTCGGTATTTCATCCTATAGTGGAGGGACCTCTCCGATTTCGGATCTTAATAATAGTTCTGGTTGGCAAGTGGGTACTACATTACAAGTGACACCACATGTCTCACTAGATTTAGGGTATACATCAGATAATAATCACTCTAGTGGTACCTATGGTTTTGTTAAATACACATTGGGTACATCCAAGTTTGCTTGGCATGGTGGTAAACATAGTGATGATACTATTACGAATGCTCGTGCTAGAATGTTAGATAAGGTAGACCGTAGTCCTATGACTATAGGCAAGTCGTATGAAGAGTATTGGGCTGTAGTACCTTGGGATATTTTGTAAAGGTTAGTGGGGAGAAAGTAATATATGAAAAGCAAGTTAGTATTTAGAGCCATGGTGTTAGGGGCTGTAGGATGTGCATTTAGTGTTACAGGTTTTGCAGCAGATGTTCAAAATGGGCATGGCCAAGGTATTTTAGACTCCACTACAGACGTGAATGAGGCTAAACATGAAGCTGTTCGTTCCAATTGGTTAGATCGCACGGATATTGCTGTAGGTGTACAGACCGGAGGTCAGTCCAAATTAGATAAAGGGCACTTTTTAACGGATGATTTGGATACCATTTATAATAAGAAATCTGATTACGGCAATCTAACGAAAGCCTATATAGAAACATTGCAGCCTATTTCTCATTATGATGAGAACAGTAAAAGTGTTCTGTTTGTACAGGGGCGCATTGGACGTGGCGGTGAGAAAATAGCTTCAAAAGAGCTGCGTGGCTACCTTCTTCCTGAATTAACAATCAATCGGCATGGGCAATCTAGTTACACTAAAATAAATACGGATGAAAAATCATCAGAAACATTAGGAATTATTGGTACTGTTGGTATTGGCTACCGACGTCTTAGCCGAATGAACATGCCTATGTAGGTATTAATGCATTCGTTGATCGAGCTTTCACGGACAACTACAATCGTATTAGCGGTGGCATAGAGTATGTAAACGGACTCAATGTACAGGGGGCTTGGTAATAAGGACCTTGTAAAAGGTGGTGGTGGTAATCCATACCCTAAACGCTTATATCCTAATGGTTATCCAGAAGGGTTTAGTTTACCTGATAGTCCATACGGTGTTATTCCATCAGAGAATTATTATACCTATAAAGGCGGTAGAGCACTAGGCGGCTATGAAATCGGTTTCGCTAGATCCTTCAAGAATGCTCGTTGGGCTCGTGCTTATGTGAATGGATATCGCTGGAAGGGGCAGGGGTTTGGCCATAAACAATATTATAATTGGGGTCGTCCAGGCCATTGGTCTGTTCCATGGTTTTCTGTGCGAAATGCAAATCACTATAAGGGAATTAAAATCGGTGCTGAATTACAGTTAACGCCACATATATCCTTAGATATTGGGTATAACCATGCTAATAATATGTCAAAAGGTATGTATGGTACTGTGAAATATACATTAGGTACATCTAAATTTGCCTTCTGGGGTGGCAAGCATAGTGATGATACGATTACTACAGCTCGTTCTAAAATGCTAAATAAGGTACGTCGTCAAGACATGATTGTAGAATCCTTTGATGATATTGAATACGATTATTTAGCACCTATCGATCATTTATAATATGGAGAAAATGTTGGGTTTATCATTGTCATGAGAGGGGGACTATATATAATGTCAGGTAAATTATTATTGAAAACCATGGTTTTAGGAACTATGACTTTCAGCATATATACAATAGGAATGGCAGCAGAGGTTCAAGATGTAACTGGACTAGATTCTGCACAACAAACAATTGCATCCGATACAGCTAGAAAAGAGGCCGTTCGGTCTAGCTGGATGGACCGTACAGATGTGGTAGTCGGCGTTGGTATGAAAGATTCGAAAGAGACGCATAGTCAGCACCATTATGTTGGTGAATCATCGATGAGACATGATGATCTAAATACTGTAACTTCGAAAAGTTCAAAATCTACTGAAATCAATAAATTATATATTGAGACATTACAACCTATAACCCATTATGATGAAAACGCTAAAAGCGTTGTCTTTGTACAAGGTCGGATTGGGCGCAGTGGAGAAAAGATTTCATCTCGTGCATTAAATAATTATTGGGTTCCAGCCAGACCTGCAGGGACGTTTATAACACATGATAAGCAAACAGATAAGAAAGAATCATTAGGAATGAATGCTAATATTGGCATTGGCTATCGTCGTCTTAGCAAAGGTGAACATGCTTATGTTGGTGTTAATGCGTTCTATGACCATGTGTTTAAAGGTGGTTATAAGCGCGTTAGTGGCGGTGTAGAATATGTGGCAGGCCTTAATGAATTTCATGCTAATCTGTACCGAAATCTGGGGACTGATGATAGAAAATATATAGGACTCCGTGGGCGTAGTAATGTATTGGGTGATCCTGCAGGACTGTATCCATATGGTCTGGATTCTAATCAAGGTCTTTTTAATTATGGTGTGGTTTCTTATGAAAATCATTGGATGCTATCAGAAAAGGTTGCTGCTAGTGGATTTGATGTAGGATACTCACGGACCTTCAAAAATGCTCGATGGGCTCGTGTCTATGCGGACTATTATAATTGGCGTGGTAGAGAGGCTGTAAGAGTAGGGTATCATAAATTAAAAAAACGTGATGCCATAAAAGGTTTTAAAGTGGGTGCAGAATTCCATATCACACCGCATCTTACCCTTGATGCGGGTTACCAAACGGCATCTCATCATTTGAGTGGTCCTTATGCGACCTTGAAATATACCATCGGTACATCCAAGTTTGCTTGGCATGGCGGTAAACATAGTGAAAACGCGATTACAACGGCTCGTTCTAAGATGCTTGATAAGGTACATCGCAGTGATATGGTTGTACAAGAAGTTGAGGAAGAAACTTATGACCACGGCGTTGTCGATGTTGGTTTATAATCTGTAACGCATTAAAATTACTCAGATGATGGCAATTATTATATTGCTACAATAACTATGTGAGAGAAGGGTAAATTACATGTATTTTAATACTAAGTTTAATATACGACTGCTACTTTGTGTAGCAGCTTGTACGATGTGCTGGACTATTGCTTTCGCAGATAGTACTGATACAAATACTGCTGTGAAAGTGAATTCTAGCAGTTATCAAGATTGGGCTGATAGAACCGATGTCTCTGCGAAGTTTCAAACCAATCATAAGCCAATATATGGCATAGAGACGTTACAACCTATAGGTCATTATGATAACAACTCTAAGAGCGTAGTATTTGTACAAGGAAAAGTCAGTTCTCATGGCGGTGTAAGTCAAATTGCCAATGGATATGCGAACCATGTAACTCGTAATGCGGGCGGAATTGCATATGAATATGACTTTAATCAATCTACACAATCTATAGGCACGACTGGTAGCGTAGGGATTGGTTATCGACGACTAAGTAAAGAAGAGCATAGCTACGTAGGTATTAATGCCTTTTATGATTATGCTTTCAAAGAACATTATAAGCGTGCTAGTTTAGGTGTAGAATATGTAACTGGCTTCAATGAATTCTATGCTAATTTCTATAAACCATTAGGACATGCGATGTCGTCACATAGTTTAACTGTACGTGACGAAATGATTCCGGCACCTTATAATATACAAGATACAGAAGTTAATGTTGGTGAAAGTCATGAAAAACGTGTTGCCTCTGGATATGATATCGGCTATGCACGAACCTTTAAATGCCCGTTATTTGCGAGCCTATATCGACCGTTATCACTGGAACCGGATGAATGGAGAGATTAGAGACATAGAATGGTCTAACCCTGATATATATAACTATAATATCGGATTCCGTGTAAATGGGGTCTATAAAAATGGTATTAAAACCGGTATCAATGTAAATGTGACACCTCACATTTCGGTAGGCATGGGCTATGATAAACCATTTGGTCACTCCGGAGAGTTTTATGTACAAACTATGTATACGCTTGGTAAATCTAAGTTTGCTCTCTTTGGTGGAAAGCATAGCGATAGTAGTATGACAACTGCTCGTTCTAAAATGCTTGATAAGATTGAACGTCAAGATATGCAGGCGCTCAATCTTAATGGGGATTTCCACGTTCATTACCCTCATGATCATTTATAATATATGTAGCCTATGTTTAGGTTATAACAAAGGAGCTAGTACGCTGTGTACTAGCTCCTTTGTGTTCTTTTATTCTATTATTGCAAATCCTTAGGCACGCTGAGCGGTTTCCAATTATCTAACTCTGGAATGTCTAATGTATTGATAGTTCGTTGTATCCAGTAATTCAAGGACACTTCGTTGCCAAAGTACTGTTCAAATAGGTATGTATTACCGGGAATGTCCTTTTGCTTGCCGTGTTCGTCGACGATGTGGCGCATCGATTCCTTGAGGTACAGTTGCACCCTAAATGGAGTGGACCGCTTGCCCTTGAATATGAAATAGGATGGCCCAATAAAGTCGTGGGTACGAACGTTGATTTGTTCATATCGATTGCTCTTGAGTCCTTCCAATGATGCTTGTATCATGGCGTTGGCATCGTCGTATTCCTCGAGTAAGAATGGCTCTTGATCGACGTCGAGTACATAGTGCCACGTCGGTTTTTCTTCATCTGTTTCGATGGCCCATGCATCTGAAAGCTCCGGTAGACGGTGGCTTTCATAAAGATCATGCCACAAATTATGGACATCCTCTACATTGAGCAGCGATTTATAAATAATCTCATGCCCTTCGACTGAATCGTAGCCGTACAATCGAACTTGATAGGTGTTGCGTGGCATACGTTTAGTCTCCAGTTTATAGATATTCCGCAATTTGTCTGGAATGGTTAGGAAATGATTGTAAAAGCTAAGCACCACCGTATCTTGTGTGGATAGGGCCTTGTCGATGGTTTCTCGGTCATATAATGTGGTATCCCACTGAAAGCCATTCATAGTAATGGATAATCGGGCTGCATTGTGAGGCCATGTGGTAGGGGCCGGGCGCACGGTCGTAGAGGATTCGGTTATACCTTCCTTGTAATGCCAATGGCCATCTACCTTTTCGAAGGCTGCTAATCGTTCTGCTGCTTCATCATCTACCGGAATATCTTTGATTTCTTCGCTGCGATTGGCGAGATGTGACACGATGTACTGATGGGAGCTTTCATAATAATGAACGGCACTATCGAGGTCGGGCGTTCCCGTCACATAACCTTTTTCATAGGCGTAGCCCAAGGCAACGCGTGTGAGCGCACGGGTGATATCGTAGAAGAGCACGCGGTCCTCCTCTTGAAGCGCCCGTTTCTCTTCCTCTAACACGCGGGTCAAGGGATTGAATAGCAAAACGGATGTTTTTGGTCACGCCGATGCCGTGAATGCGCATATAACTGATATACGGCAAGGAGAACAGGAACCGATCCTTTGTCGCCGCCATGTGCGTCAAATCGGCGATGAGCCCCCAGTCGAGCGGGAGCCCTCCAATGTGAAAGATATAGTTAAATGCGGCTTGCAACGCTGCATAACCGGCGTCATTAAAGTCCTTTGTGGCTGCCCGTTGATATAGTTCAGTCGCCTTGATTGGGATCGTACGGAATGGCAGCGCGCAACGCAGGTTGCTCATAAAAAAATGGTAGTAATAGTCGGCGAGTTCCGCGATACATTCTGGCTGGCCTAGTTCGGCGCCCTTTGTAAACCATGTGAAAGCCTCTGTAAACTCGCCTCTTTCGTGATGGTCGAGAGCCGTATAGAGCATCATGGTCGGATTGCCTAGTTCAGCGGCCCTGCGTGCCACGCGGCGTGCATTTTCATAATCGCCTTCATCGATATAAATATTGCGCAAGTTCCCTTGGAACATGGCGAGCCCTTGATCAAGGGCTTTGGTAAACCAATATTTCGCATGCTCCCGAGATTTTGCTTGTAGTGTTTCTTCGTCTACCATACCGCGCAAGGTAGCAATGACTTCACGTAAACTCTTGCTGCGCGTTGCTTGGTGTAATCGTTGACTAAAGCTAGCCTTTTCTGGGCCTAATAGTTGTTTAGCCTCGTTAATAACGTGGTAATCACCCCAAAAGAATACGTTGCCTATAATATATTGGCAGTATGCATCGTCCTGCTTTGCATAATCATAGATGATGCGGAATGCATCGTCAAAGGATAACTGCATATCTCGCCTCACCGTAGGCGTAATCGACCCAGCTATGCGCAATGCTTGTAATGTGCCAATTGGACTATTCCGGCGGATACTATCATGCAAACACTGATAGGTGCGCATATTATCCTCTGGGAATCCAGACTCGGCCCACGTAAAGCGAGGCCCTGCATAGACACGTGTCAATAGGGCGTATGCATCTCCTAATTCACGTTCTTCTGGAGATAAAGCCTTCTGGTAGACTTCCTCAGCATCTGATTCACCAACGCTGCTTTGTGATGTAGCCGTGTTGCGCAACTCATGCTGAATTGGCTTTGTCACATTCGATTGATTATTTACAATCGACTCTAATATGCGGAGACCCTCTTGAGCGGACTGCGGATCATAAGACATAAAAATTAAGTGGAAGACCCGTTGGAGGCGGTCTGTGAAATATTGAGCCATAGGCCCTCCTTTCGTTTTTATACAATACACTACTATTATATACCGCGGTGGGGAATGGTAGAAGAGGCAAAGAACCGACGGGCCCAAAAATCCTCCACCGGCCGGGTCTGATTCGCCCTTCGGGCTCACAGGGCCAAAGTCGGATTTTTGGGCCCATCGGTTCTATCTCTAGGTCCATAGCCGACACGCGGAATATAATAGTAGTGAAATTGATAAAATCCGTTATTGCCCACCCAACCGATAGGAAGGAGGGCCTACGGCCTGTGCGGAGCCCGAAGTCGTTTTCAGAGGCCCCATCACCTTCAACTATCTCGTTCTATGTTAATTCGGAATATAATAGTAGTGAAATTGATAAAATCCGTTATTGCCCACCCAGCCGATAGGAAGGAGGGCCTACGGCCTGTGCGGAGCCCGAAGTCGTTTTCAGAGGCCCCATCACCTTCAACTATCTCGTTCTATGTCAATTCGGAATATAATAGTAGTGAAATTGATAAAACCCGTTATCGCCCACCCGACCGTTGGAGAGATAAAAATAATTTCTAAGTTAGGTTAGAGTGCATATGAAAAAGACACCCCCGTGAAAAAACGACTTTTCCAGATGCTGTGGATTTTCCTTTGGAAAATCTTACGCCTCTGGATTAGCGATGTGTGGCTCCCATGCGTCGCTATGCTCCTCTGTTAGCTCACACCCTGCGTCGGCCCTGCCCTTTCACAACAAAAAATAATTGATTAATGTACATAGCGTAGAAAGAGAACACCCTCTCTGAAAACGACTTCGGGCCTTATCTCTCTTAGGCATATAACGAAAAATAATTTTTAAGTCGGTTAGAGTGCATATGAAAAAGACACCCCGTGAAAAAACGACTTTGGCCCTGCCCCGAAGGGGACAGACCCGGCCGGTGGAGTTTTTTCGCGGGGTGTCTTTTGATTATCGTTCTAGCTGCTGACTAGAAATTATTTTTTGTTATAGTCACCAAACCATTTATCGTAAATTTTTTGGTATGTGCCGTCTTCTTTAAGTTCTTTAAGTGCTTTGTTAACAGCGTCTTGCAATTCTTTGTTGCCTTTTTTCACACCCAAAACTATACCTGGGGCTTTAGTAGGTTCGCCTACGAGTTTAAGGTCTTTGTCAGCACCTTGTTTTAGGTAGTACATAGCAACTGCGTTATCGATGATAGCGCCATCGATTGTGCCAGCTTTTAGTTCCATAAAGATATTGGCATTGGAGTCCATTTCTTTTACTGTTGTGTTAGGAATAGCTTTTGCCATGTCTACAGGAACAGTACCGATTTGAACGCCTACAGTTTTGCCAGCAAGTTCGTCCATGTTATGGATAGACGTGTTGTCTTTACGAACAACTGTGATGAAACCGCCTTGGTCAAAGTAAACATCGGAGAAGTCCAATGCTTTTTCACGTTCAGGAGTAGCGTTGATACCGGCTGCAATCATATCGATATCGCCAGATTGAACTGCTGGAATCAAAGCGTCGAAGCCCATGGATTTGAATTCCATTTTTAGGCCCAATTTTTTAGCGATGGCTTCGGACAAATCAACGTCGAAACCAACGTATTTATCGCCTTCAGTAAATTCGAATGGTGGGAATGTAGTTTCAGAACCTACACGTAACACACCAGCCTCTTGTGTCATTTTGCTTTTTTCGCTGCCACAACCAGCCAATAAACCCATAGCAGCAACAGCTACGAGTGCGATGGCTGTTAATTTTTTGAATTTAAACATAGTATCCTCCTCAAACACGATACAAAACATATTAATCTGTTTCTATTGTACGGAATTTTGAACCAATAGGCAATAACATTGTATAATTAAAGGTACGTAAACAAATTAAGTACACGACATGTACCTTTTACTAAATAAGGTCGATTATTTATACACATATTTAGGAGGACCTATGTCTCTTACTGAACAATTTTCCAGTGCTTCTGAAAGCTTCGCCCAAGAGGCTTTCACCATTAACTATACATTGGCGAAGAATCCAGAACTGTCTAGTCATGAATTTAAGTCTGTTAAGACAATCGGTGCTGTCCTTGAAAAACACGGTATTCCTGTGACCTATGAGTTCTGTCACTTGCCGACTGCCTTTAAGGCGTCTGTTGTGAAAGTAGATAATCCTAAGGGCCGTTTAGCTATATTATGTGAATACGATGCGCTCCCAGATGTGGGCCATGCGTGTGGCCATTGTGCTAGCGGATCTATGAGTGTACTAGCGGCTCTTGCATTGCATAAGATGCAGCAAGAAGGAGTAGCTTTCAACATGGACATCGACATCATTGGAACCCCTGATGAGGAAGCGATGGGCTGCAAGGTGGATATGTGCAACGCTGGTGTGTTCAAGGATTACGATTTTGCCATTATGGTGCATCTTGATGGCGAAGAAACGCGGCCGAATTCACAATTCTTAGCCCTTGATTGTTTCCGCGCCAAGTACCACGGTAAACCGGCCCATGCGGCTGGTGAGCCGTGGAATGGCATTAATGCGGTAAACGGCGTGCAGCTCGCCATCCATGCCATGGATATGCTGCGCCAACAAGTGCGTCCAGAGTCGCGCATCGGCACGTGGATCATTAACGGCGGTACCGCGTCCAATGTCATTCCTGCGACTGGCGAATTAGAGGTTACCGTGCGTCATACAGAACGTGACTATTTGAACGGCCTATCCACGCAAATTAAAAAGATTTTTTTGAAGGCGCTGCCCTTTTGTACTGGTACGACTGTAGATGTTGAGTTTTACGGAAATCCTTATGACGATATGAACCAAAAACCATCGCGGCACACACCTCATCGAAGAGGTGATGACCGACATGGGACTCGATTTTTGAACCAGGTCCAGCGGACATTGGGGGCAGTTCCGATATCGGTAATGTCAGCTATCAATGTGCCGCATTCCATCCTAAATTGCGCTTGGCTGGCCCAGATAAGGTGTGCCACGCCAAAGAATTTGCGGACGCTATGCTCGAACCAACCATTGAGCAAACCATTTTAGATGGCGCCAATATCATTGGGGGCACATTGTTGCGATTAGTGGAAAAATCCAACTGTCTTAGAAGAAATTGTGGCTGAGTTTAATGCAACTAAATAATTCTCATCTACATATAATATTACTAAATCGTTTCTAGCCGATGGGAATAGCGCTAAATAAAATGTTTCCTATATCTGTCTGGGGAACTGTAATATCGCAGATAGAATTCATTGTCTCTTTCAGAATTACCGATAATAGATGATAAGGGAACATTGCCATTTATAAAACTACGATTTTGGGTAAAATAAGTGCCCACCTCAATGTCGTGGTGATGGAGTGCCCATACCACGTTATTTCCAGCGATGATAGGAATGTATTTAAACTCAAGATATTCAAATAAACTAGCTATGGTGATGCCGTCTGGTACGGTAAATTCTTCGCGATGATGACTCATATCATCAGCTGCACAAACGGCATCTCGATCGATAATTATATGCATATGATTTCACATCCTTTGAAATAGTAATTCTACAATCTTATGTGATTATCTATATTGTACATCAAGTAAAATTTATATTGTATTAAAGGAGGTTTTATGTCCTCATCTGAACCATTAGACATTAAAAACTATATAGGCCTTACTGGTGATACACCCATTCGATTCATCGCGTCCGATGTGGATGGCACTTTAGTGAATGACGCGAAATCCGTAGATCCAGAGGTGGTCAATGCGGTTCGTGCCGCTCGTGAAAGCGGTATCCGTGTGGCCATCGCATCGGGCCGTGCCTGGCATGAGATGGACGATGTCATCGAGGCCATGCCGTGCTTGCGTTATTTTGTGTGCACCAATGGCGCCTATGTCATGGATAAAGAAGAACAAAAGGAACTCGTTCACATTACTCTTGATAAAACTCGGACCATGGATTTAGTGAGAAAACTAATGACCTATGGTGTGTTTGTAGAGGCTTATGTGAAAGCCGAGATTTTCGGTCAATATCCTATTGTTGGTAATGAGACAGCGCAAGCAGAGCGTTTCTTTAGACCGAATATTAGACCTTTCATTTTAAAAACACGCACCATGGTGCCCGATTTAATAGCTCATTTAGAATCGTTACCAGAGGGACCAGAGAAAATTCAAATTTTTTACGGCGATGAACGTATACGCGAACGCATCCTAGCTGATTTGCGGGATGAGTTCCAAGGTGCAGCTATAGATGGCAAAGGGCGCGAACGCTTTTATGATGTTCTTGAATCGAGTGAAGGCAATTTAGAATTTGTGTTACCTCATACGACAAAAGGCACGGCTGTAGAGGCCTTGGCGAACCATTGGGGCTATACACCTGACGAGGTGATGACCATTGGCGACAGCGAAAATGATCTATCCATGATTCGATTTGCCAGTGCTAGCGTGGCTATGGGTAATGCACGAGATAATGTGAAAGCTGCCGCCCGTTATGCGACAACGGATAATAATCACTATGGCGTAGCTCGTGCACTATATTCGGCTATTGCACATAATCGTGAATTAGAAACTAAATAGAAATAAATTTGATAGCGAGTTGATGATAATCCCCATAATTGATAGCGAGGTGATGTAATATGGGAAATCTAAAATTTGATATAGACGATACCTGTGTTAAATGCGGTGCCTGTGCTGAAGACTGCCCTGTACAATGCATCACCGAAGGGGCTACAAAATTTATTATTGGCAACGGCTGTATAGGTTGTGGTGATTGTTATTCAATATGTCCAGTCGGGGCCGTGCAAATGCATAAGCTGTTAAAAAAATAGAACAGTCCTGTACTAATTTGAAACGGGTATGTGTAATAGGCATTCTGAAAAATAGAACAGGCCTGTAGTAATCTGAAATGGGTATGTGCAATAGGTCTTTTAAAAATAGAACAGGCCTGTAGTAATCTGAAATAGGTGTGTGCAATAAGCCTTCTAAAAAATAGAACAGGCCTGTAGTAATCTGAAATGTGTGTGTAATAGGCCTTTTAAAAATAGAACAGGCCTGTTCTATTTTAAAATAGGCATGTGAAAGGGCAACCTTGCACTATCAGGATCAGAAATGTATTAAAAATCCGAACGTTAAAAAGTAATGTATAACTTTCATACGGAATATATGGAGTCCATATACTTCGTATGGTATAATGAAATGTAATGAAATTTAGCGTTTTGCTTGTTAAAACGCACCCCCAGTACAGGAATGTATGGACATTATAAATTGGTGAATATACTTTCACAAATAGATGCATACGGAGGAACTATGGAAAACAAGGAATTTGTTATTGTTGTCGATTTCGGCGGTCAATATAATCAGTTGATTGCACGCCGCGTTCGTGAAAATCATGTATACTGCGAAGTATATCCATACAACAAAGCATTAGAAAAAATTAAGGAATTGAAGCCGCAAGGTATCATCTTTACTGGTGGCCCTAACAGCGTGTACGAAGAGAATTCCCCTAAAATTGAAAAGGAAATCTTTGAACTTGGCATTCCAGTTCTTGGCATGTGCTATGGTATGCAATTTATGGCGCATACATTGGGTGGCGAAGTTAAATCTGCGGACAACCGTGAGTTTGGTAAAACACCTACTAAAGTGGACACTACATCCCCATTGTTCAAAGGTTTGGACGACGACCAAGTTGTGTGGATGTCTCACGTTGACTATGTAGCAAAAGTCCCTGAAGGGTTCGAAATCATTGCGCATACAAAAGACTGCCCTGTTGCATCTATGCAAAATAAAGAACGCAAATTATACGCTATGCAATACCATGCAGAAGTATTGCACACTGAACATGGTAAAGAAATGCTTCACAACTTCTTGTACGAAGTATGTGGTTTCACAGGTACATGGACAATGGCAAACTATGCAAAAACTGCTATTGAAGAAATCCGTAACACTGTAGGCGATGGCAAAGTATTGTTAGCATTGTCTGGCGGTGTAGATAGCTCCGTTGCAGCAGCTCTTATTTCTAAAGCTGTTGGCGACCAATTGACTTGTATCTTCGTTGACCATGGTTTAATGCGTAAAAACGAAGGCGATGAAGTTGAAGCAGCTTTCAAAGATTCCGGCATGCATTTCATCCGCGTCGATGCAGAAAAAAACGTTTCTTAGATAAATTGGCTGGTCTTGAAGATCCAGAAGCGAAACGTAAAGCTATCGGCGAAGAATTCATCCGCGTATTTGAAGACGAAGGTCGTAAAAATCGGCTCCGTTGACTTCTTGGCGCAAGGTACAATCTACCCTGACGTTATTGAGTCCGGTACTGGTGAAGCAGAAGTTATCAAATCTCACCACAACGTAGGCGGCTTGCCTGCAGTTGTAGACTTCAAAGGTCTTATCGAACCATTGCGCAACCTCTTCAAAGACGAAGTGCGTGAACTTGGTTCTGAATTAGGTTTGGCTGATTACCTCGTATGGCGTCAACCATTCCCAGGTCCTGGTCTTGCTATTCGTGTAATGGGCGAAATCACGAAAGATAAACTCGACATTTTGCGTGATGCGGACTACATCTTCCGTGACGAAATTGCAAAAGCTGGCCTTGATCGTAGCATCAACCAATACTTTGCAGTATTAACATCTACCCGTACTGTAGGCGTTATGGGTGACTTCCGTACATACGATTACACATTAGCATTGCGTGGCGTAACAACAACAGACTTCATGACTGCTGACTGGGCGCGCATCCCTTACGACGTATTGGACACAATCTCCCGTCGTATCGTAAACGAAGTACAACACATTAACCGCATCGTGTACGATATTACATCAAAACCACCTGCTACAATTGAGTGGGAGTGATAGTTTTGAGCCTTCCGTTACTTTGGTAATGGAAGGCTTTTAGTTATTGTCTTTAGACTGGTTCGCGACGTAGTCGCGAATCATTAAACCACCCGCTATGCGGGTGCGGCAACGAAAGTTATACAAAAAAATCACCTTGCTTAAGTATAATGTAGGTGTTCAAGCCGCATTATATGCAAAAGAAAGGTGATTTTATATGGCAACAAAGACACAGAGCCTTGCGCACACAAAATGGTTATGTAAATACCACATAGTATTTACACCTAAGTATAGACGTAAAGTTATATATAATCAATACAGAAATAGTTTACGTGAAATACTGAGACGTTTATGTGAATATAAGGGCGTCAAGATTATAGAGGGGGAGCTTATGGCAGATCATGTGCATATGCTAGTATTAATCCCACCTAAAATATCAGTATCATCTTTTATGGGATACTTAAAAGGGAAAAGTGCATTAATGATGTTCGATAAACACGCAAACTTAAAGTATAAATTTGGAAATAGACACTTTTGGTCCGAGGGGTATTATGTTAGTACAGTAGGTTTAAATGAGGCTACAGTAAAGAAATATATACGTGAGCAAGAGTTACATGACCAAATGAAAGATAAACTTAGTGTAAAAGAATATGAGGACCCTTTTAAGGGTAGCAAGTAATACATATCCCCTTTAAGGGGAACGTTACGAGTCAATGGCTATGCGGCTTGAACGTAGTGAAAGCCAGCGCCTTTAGACGCTGGCCTAGTACTACGGGCTTATAGCCCGTGAGCAAACCACCCGTTTTACGGGTGGTTCTGATTTATAATATATAAGAATAAATAAGTTAATAAATGATATTTTATTTAAATTGCAATATGAAATTGAACAGTATCCAAATCTACAATTCTATTAACTTCTTCAAGAAAGACATCCAAGGGGGTTCTATAATTTAGAAGCTTGCGTGGCAAATTATTACACCATTCAAGTGTTCGTTGAATTGTTCCCTCTGAAACGGCTTTTATTGGCATTCCTTTCGGTATACATCTACGAAGTAAACCATTATGCCTTTCGTTTGATCCACGTTCCCAAGCAGAATAAGGTCGAGCAAAATAAATAGACAAGGTTTCATTTTCTAAATTAGATATCTCTGAAAACTCTAAACCGTTATCTGCAGTTATTGTTTTACATAAGCAAGCTAGATTAACATCTTTAAACGTATTTAACCATGCATGCAGTGTTTCTTTTACATCAGTAGCACGCGCGCTGAGGGACACCATAAAGCCACATACAATCTGCTTTTACGCTCAAGTAAAGAGATTAAAACATGGTCTGTCTTATCTTTTGTTCTACGGACGGTATCTAATTCCCAATGTCCGAATTCCTCGTGCGTTTCAATAGTAGGATCGCGAAGTTCTATGGATTTACCAAGTTCTCGCTTATGTTTTCTAGAAATAGATTTTCGTTGGGAACGCCGTACTACCAGTGGTAAATCAATTGCTTTTATACCTAATACACCTTTGTGAAGATAGTTATATAAAGTTTTAGTACAAACCATTTCATTACGCACAAACAACCCCTTATGTTTAGCATATCCAACAGCAGCATCAAATGACCAACGATCAGCTAGAGTCTTGCTTTCAATCCAATTTATAAAAGATTCTATAGCACCAATTCTCATGGTATTAAAGGAGCCAACACGTTGTCTTTCATATGTTGCTTGTCCAGAATCAGCTAAATATACAAGTTGAGATTTACCTTGTCGAATTTGAATTACAGTACCACGTTTTAATTCTGTATAAATAGTTGTTCTAGAACGGCCCAGTGCACGTGAAATTGCAGCAATACTATCTCCTAGAACGATTCTCTTTTCTAAATAAAAGCGTTCTTCGAAGTTTAAGTGTTTGTTTGTGCGTAATGTCGTGTTATGATTATTGTAGTCCATAGTGATTACCTCGGTTATATTTTGATTAGACACCTAAATCATAACACAAGGCTCACTATGGATTTTTTATGTGTTCAATTTCATTCTACAATTAAGCATCAAATGCCTTTATTTTATGATGACATGATTTATTTTTTACAAGTAGACTATGAAAATCAGACAGCCAACTTATACCGTGTATCACCAAGTGTAGAATTAGAAAAAAAGTAATAGATTTATCTATTGGTGAAGTCAATCTTTATAACATCGAGTTAACGGGAGAAGATGTGCATATTACGAGTTAAGATGAAAGCTTTGTATGTTATTATCCCGAAGCCTTTGAAATAAAATTGGAACCAAATGAAGCTGTTCTTTGTATACATGGTGATAGAATTTACATTAGTATCTGGATAGAAGAAGGCGTTGAGAAGTATGAGATAACCAATGACTATTCTTACTATGAAAAAAATACGGATTAAAAGATAAGACAGGAAATCTGATTTCGGAAGAAATGGGATCTTTAACTCAATTTTCAGATGGAAAATGGAGAATATCATAAAGGAAAAAGGGATATAAAATAACAAATTGTAATTTGTCGATTTCGTGTTATATCAATTATAGAAAGTTGAAAGTAGTACAAAGGAGGAACTTATGAGTACAAATCTAGAAGATAGCGTAATAACCACTATACAAAAAGCCACAAGTATTCCTCAAAAGCATCATATTTAATGATGAAACACAATTACCTCTTAATTATAATAGCGTTATTGTATTCACTGGTGCTAATAATAGTGGAAAGAGCCAAGTGCTAAGAGATGTCGAGATGAGTTTAGATAAATCAAATTCATTCCAAACTATTGTTATAAAAAGATATTAAATATGATTTTTTTAGGAATGATAGATGAGGCAACATTTCTTAGAGAGCGCTTTAATGTGAATCAACAGGGATATTATGAGATGTTCGAGTCCGGCCAGACTTTTGCTAAAAGAACATTACAGACTTACTGGCAAAACCGTACATTCTATAACAATTTACATATGTTATTCATAAAGAGACTCAGCACAGAGGGTCGATTAACTTCGTCAAATGCATTAAAGAGAGATTACCACCCGGAACAGAATCCAATTTACAAGTTGAATCAGAGTGAATCGCTTGCACAGAAGTTGTCGGACTATTTTCGTCAAGCTTTTAGTTATGATTTAATTGTAAACCGCAATGATATGCGAACAATTCCGCTACATATTGGACAGGCTCCTGACAAAACAGCTTTTACAATTGCAAATCAGGATGAGTATTATAATCAAGTTACTAAATTGCCTAAACTCCAAGAGCAGGGTGATGGTATGCGCAGTTTTGCCAGCATCTTACTTGACACATTTACATCTGAGTATTCTATTACTTTAATTGACGAGCCAGAGGCTTTTTTACACCCCCCACAGGCTAGACTATTAGGCAAGATGCTTGCCAATAATAATCCAGACAATCGACAGTTGCTAATATCTACACACAGCGAAGATTTTTTACAAGGTCTGCTCGATGCCAATAGTGAGAATGTTACAGTTATCAGAATCAATCGGGATAGTGAAATTAACAGGATGAGTGTGCTTCAAAACGATAAAATAAAGAAATTATGGGGTAATCCTATTTTACGATATTCTAATATACTGAGTGGGTTGTTCCACGAAAAAGTCGTTGTTTGCGAAAGCGACTATGACTGTTTATTTTATCAGGCAATTATGAATGCAATATATGAATATAAAAATGAAATCGCTCCGGATATATTGTTTACTCATTGCGGAGGGAAAACACGCATTAAAGATGTTGTTAGTGCACTAAAGGCAGTGAATGTTCCGGTAGCTGCCATTTGTGATTTTGATCTATTAAACGCCAGCCAAAATTTTAAGCCAATTATCGCTTCCTTTGAGATAGATTGGGAAGTTGTGCTATCTGCAGATATGAAAATTATATACGACAGTATGAATGCAAAAAGTAGTGATGCAAATAATGCTTGGGATAAGATAAAGAAAGTAGGTAAGGCGGGCTTTACAGACAATGAACCTGCAGCATATGAAAAGGTTGAAGCGGCGTGTAAATCTGCAGGTCTATTTGTCGTTCCGGTTGGCGAAATGGAATGCTTTGATAAAACAGTTAATAAAGAAAAGAAAGATTGGGTTTACCATGTGTTAGAAAACTACGATTTAGCAACTGAGGAAAAACTTGAAGAAGCGCGCAAGTTTGTACAAGTAATAGTTGATTACAAGCCCCTTTGAATCGTCGAATTAAAAATTCTCAGTTTATAAAAAATGCAGTTGATTTAGCAGTTTGTTTACACTATGAAATTGAAAAATCACACAGTCGCTAACTCCCCGTTTGTCAAGTGTATTCGAAAAATTATATAGCAAAAGCACATGTCTTTAAGATCATAGAATCTTTCAGTTATGTGCTTTTTCTGTGCCAATTTCATTTCCGGAGGAACTTTAATTGACATAGAGTTATTAAATTTGAGATTACTTTCTTCAAAAGGAACATAATCTTTTTTAGACCGTCGGGATGCTTTGCCTTCCAATCTTTCAATGCTTCTTTTGTGATTTCGTTATTCTCATATTTTTTCTTTATTTATTGTCACTATTCAATCATGTAACGAATTCTTGAGATGGACTTATACCTGTGGTGATATATTCGGAATCTTTATTATTCATAATAATTGGTCTTATATTAAATTCAATATTGTAGTCAAACTTAAATAAGCATCGCATAAGGTCCTGTTCTGTGTATGGATGAGCAGGTTCTTTTTGAATAATATTTATTTATATGGAGTGTTGTAAAATTATTTTCTAAGAAATCATATTTAGAGTGCGAATATTAGGCTTATATTGTCAAATCTACGTTGTCTAAGTGTGTTCTGCCTCCTAATGTCTTTTTAAGAGATTCTCCGTAAATTACCGGATTTCTTAATTATTTTATCTAAACTCAATTTTAATACATCATTAGAAGCAAATATATTTCTAAAAAAAGAAAGATAAAAATCAGATAATATTTTTAGGAAATTAAATGAGCATTTTAATAATTTTTGGGGCTAAATAAGAAGAGATAAACAAGAAGCATAATTCATTAGCGTCGAAGTATAATGAATTAGGGTATCTGAAAGTTAATATGAATGAGTATCTTGGTAGAAATAAAAGTAAGAAGAAAAAAAGAATCAATTATTAAAAACCTTTAATAGAAAAAGTTTAGGGCTAAGGTTACAACAAAAGAGATTGCAAGAAGCAATAGGAAAAAAATCCAAAAAGAAATTGATTTATAAAGCAGACTCATATTTAATTATACCTTCAAACGCTATAGCGTATAATATAATATATGACATATAAATGTAGTATAAAATTTTTTAAGGAGAAGATTGATATGGAACTTTCAGAAATCATTAAGACCATTCGTTCAGAATTAAATTTATCTCAAGAAGGATTAGCCAGAAAACTACATGTCGGCTTCAGTTCTGTGAATCGATGGGAGAATAATAAATCAAAAACCTAATCAAATAGCAAGATATGCCTTGATAGAGCTTTGTAAAACGAGAAATTTGGATCAGGATTTGATTTCATTATTGGAAGATATGAGTCAAGTTAGATAAGGATGATGCGTATGAAGAACGAACAGCAAATAGAGAATGAGTTTATTGAAAAACTGATTGATTTAAAATATGTGTACCGTGAGGACATTAGAGATAAATTTTCATTAGAAGAAAAATTTCAGAAAGCGTTTTGAAAGATTGAACCGTGTAAAATTAAGTGATTCTGAATTTATAAGATTACGTGATAGTATAATAAATTCAGATGTTTTTGAGAATGCAAAAAAGCTCAGAGAAATAAATACTTTTAAAAAGAGATGATGATACGCCTTTGCAATATACTCTTGTGAATCTCAAAAACTGGTGCAAAAATGAATTTGAAGTAGTTAATCAGCTGCGTATTAATACAGAAAATAGTAATCATCGTTATGATGTTATTTTGCTTATTAATGGAATCCCGGTAGTTCAGATTGAATTAAAGACTTTACAAATCACACCTAAAAAAAGCGATGGAACAAATAGTGAATTATAAAAACGATCCTGAAATGGATATACAAATTCTCTACTTTGTTTTATTCAGCTTTTTATTGTTAGTAATGAAACTAATACCTATTATTTTTGCCAATAATCGCAAGGAACATTTTTTTCATTTAATGCAGATGAGAGATTTTTGCCTATTTATGAATTTGCAGATAAGAACAATAATAAAATAACCAATCTATATGAATTTGCGAATTGTTTTTTTGCCTAAGTGTACTATTGGAGAACTTATCAGTAAATATATGGTTTTGGTAGTGAGTGAGCAAAAATTATTAATTATGCGACCATATCAGATTTATGCTGTGAAAGCCATTGTGGATTGTATTGAGCAAAATCGAGGCAATGGATATATTTGGCATACTACAGGTAGTGGCAAAACTCTTACATCATTTAAGACATCAACACTTTTGAAAGATAATCCAGATATCGAAAAGTGCTTGTTTGTTGTGGATAGAAAAGATTTGGATAGACAGACTCGTATAGAATTTAATAAATTTCAAGAAGGATGTGTGGAAGAAAATACAAATACAGAAAGTTTAGTTAAGCGTCTCACATCTGATGATTATAAGGATAAAGTGATAGTTACTACTATTCAAAAACTTGGACTTGCACTTGATGATGATAGTAAGCGTAATCAAGAAAAAAGAAAAAGAGGCGAATTGACTTTTAAAGAAAGGTTACTAAAGCTTCAAGATAAGCGTATGGCGATTATTTTTGATGAATGCCATCGTTCACAATTTGGAGAGAATCATGAAGCAATAAAAACTTTCTTCCCTAAAGCACAATTGTTTGGTTTTACTGGCACACCAATTTTTGAAGAAAATTCAAATTATAAACAAGTTGATGGGACAATTGGTTCTTATAAAACAACAAAAGATGTCTTTGAAAAAGAACTTCATTCTTACACCATCACAAATGCGATTGATGATGGCAACGTTTTACGTTTTCACATTGATTATTTTAAGCCTGATGATACTCATATTGCAGCAAAAGCAGATACAAAGATAAGTAAAAGGAAAATTGTAGAAGCTATTTTGTCCAAGCATGATGCGGCAACATATAGTAGACGGTATAACGCTATTTTTGCAACGGCAAGTATCAATGAAGCAATAAAGTACTATGGTTTATTTAATGAGGTACAGAAAGAATATTTAGATACGAATGAGGGTTTTGTTCCATTGAATATTTCTTGCGTTTTTTCTCCTCCGGCTGAAGGTAATAAAGATGTGAAACAACTGCAAGAGGACCTTGCACAAGAAAAAGAAGATAACAAACAGGAGCCTGACAAGAAAAAAGAAGCCTTAAGGAGAATTATTGACGACTATAATTCAAAATACAAAACAAATCATACTATCAAAGACTTTGATTTGTATTATCAAGATGTCCAAAAACGGATAAAAGACCAACAATATCCAAATGCGGATTATCCACATGAAAAACAAAAATAGATATTGTTATTGTTGTAGATATGCTTTTGACAGGCTTTGATTCTAAATTTTTAAATACTTTATATGTAGATAAAAAAATTTGAAGCAACATGGATTGATTCAAGCCTTTTCAAGAACTAATCGTGTGCTTAATACCACTAAACCTTATGGCAATATTATTGATTTTAGAGGACATGAAGATGAAGTTGATGCAGCGATTAGATTGTTTTCAGGAAAAGAAAACAGCGACAAAGTTAAAGAAATTTGGCTTGTAGATCCGGCTCCTACTATGATTAAAAAGTTGGGAAAAGCAGTAGATGAACTTGAGCAGTTTATGAATGCACAAGGACTTGAGTGCAAGCCTGAATCAGTAAGTAACCTTAAAGGTGATACGGCTCGTGCCATGTTTATTGATAAGTTTAAACAAATACAGAGGCTCAAAACCCAACTTGATCAATATACAGATATAAAAGAGGAACAAGTAGCTACTATTGAGGCTTTATTACCGGAAGATACAGTTCGAGCATTTAGAGGGGCATATTTAGATATTGCCGGAAGGTTAAAAGATGAACAGGAAAAAGACGTTCATAATGTATCTCCGGAAGTAGAGCAATTGGACTTTGAATTTGTGTTATTTTCATCTGCCGTTATTGATTATGATTATATTATGGCACTTATTTCTCAATATACTCAATCAAATGTGCCGAAGAAAGAAAAGATGACGAAAAAAGAACTGATTGATTTGATTGCTTCTACTTCTAACCTTATGGAGGAAAGAAAAGATATTGAAGAGTATATAGAAGAGCTTGATCGATTTATTAAGTCTTCAGAAGAGAATAAAGGCTTAAGTGAAAAGGAAGTAATGGAGGGATACCAGAAATTTAAAGCTGAAAAATCTTCTAAGAAGCTGATTTCCATATCTGAAAAGTATGGGATTGAGCCTGGCTCTTTAGAGGATTTTGTTAATGGAATTATGGAAAGAATGATTTTTGATGGAGAAAAGTTGATTGATTTACTTGAACCTCTGAATCTTAGTTGGAGAGAACGAACACAAAAAGAATTGGAGCTTATGGATGAATTAGTTCCGTTATTAAAGAAAATGGCAGATGGACGAGAGATTGTGGGGTTAAAAGCGTATGAGTAAAAAAGATAATGTTGCAGCGGTGCCTAAATATAGATTTCCTGAGTTTGCATTAGATGCATCCATAGATTATATAGCAGGAGGGTTTATTTTTGATCCTATAACGAATAGAAATCACCATGCGGATTTACCTATACTTGCTATTACACAAGAATATGGAGCTATTCCAAGAGATGAGATTCATTATAAAGTATCCGTAACGAAAAAAAGTCTGAAAAGCTTATAAAAATTGTAGAAAAAGGAGATTTTATTATAAGTCTAAGATCCTTTCAGGGCGGAATAGAGTACTCTATGTATGATGGAATTTGTAGTCCTGCATATATAATATTACGAAAAAAACTAATATTATGATCGATATTATAAATACTATTTTAAATCGCATAGATTTATTCAAGGTTTAAACAAAGATTTAGAAGGTATACGTGATGGGAAAATGATTAGTTATGGTCAGTTTTCTTCCATTTTGTTACCAAAACCAGATGAGGAAGAACAACAAAAAAATTGCAGACTGTTTATCTTCTATTGATGACCTTATTTCTGCCGAAGAAAAGAAATTATCATTGCTAAATGATTACAAAAAAAGGCTGGATGCAAAAAAATTGTTCCCAACCGAAGGAAAGATAGTTCCTGAATGGAGATTTCCAGAGTTTAGGATTCTGGGGAATGGGAAAAATACTACTATTGGGAAAAATTGCAGATTATGAAAATGGCAAAAGCGCATGAAAATAATATTATTGATAATGGAAAAATACATAGTAGTAAATTCAAAATTTATTTCTACAGAAGGAGAAATAATAAAAATATACCAATGAAGCAAACTTATTAGCATATAAAGGAGATATTCTTATGGTACTAAGTGATGTGCCAAATGGTAGGGCATTATCTAAGTGTTATTTGGTTGATAAAGATAATTTGTATACAGTTAACCAACGTGTTTGTAGAATAACTTCCCAAAAAGTAAATTCAATATTGCTTTTTTTACACTATAAATAGAAATAAATATTTTTTTAGCTTTTCGATGACGGGGTAAAACAGACGAATTTGAGAAAAAGATGATGTGTTACATTGTTCAATAGTTATTCCAAAAAGATGCGAATGAACAAGAAAAAAATTGCTGATTTTTTTATCCGGGATAGATGATTTGATAGGTAGACAAACAGATAAAATCGAAGCGTTAAAACAACATAAAAAAAGCATTAATGCAGGGATTATTTCCTGTTGTTAAGGAGGTTTGGAAATGAGTTTGAATATCCCAAAAAGCTTCACAAAAGAAGAGTTTCAAAAAAACTAACAAACAAAAACCTTAGGAAATAAATCATTTCAACAATATAAAAATAATAATTACGGATAATTATAAAAAAAGATGAAGGTTCTGGAAATTATATTTTGAAAGAAGGAATATCTAATGAAGCACTTGCAAATATAGATTTTATTTTTTTAAAAAGAATTGGATATAAAGCATTTAATTCAATTAGAGAAATTGCTGAATATTTTAAAAGATTATTGGATGAGAAAAAGTACATTGTTTTTATTTGCTTATAATGGAACAGGTAAAACACGACTTTCTGGTGAATTCAAGTCTTTAGGACAGCAATTGAATGAAGAAACTGGAGAAAAAACAGCAGATACACTCTATTACAATGCTTTTACAGAAGATTTGTTTTATTGGGATAATGATTTGGATAATGATACAGAGCGTGTGTTAAAGTTCAATAAGAGTTCTCGTTTTTTCAATGGATTAAAAGATCTTGATATGGATAACAGGATTCGCCCTCTTCTTCAGCGATATGCTGACTTTGATTTTAGTATAAATTATGATGATGCATCTATAAATTTTTATAGAGATGAATCTACGCAAAGAATAGACAATATTAAGGTATCTCGGGGCGAAGAGAACATCTTTATTTGGTGCTTTTTCTTGGCTATTGTCCAATTGGTAATAGACAAAGCAGAGGCATATGAGTGGGTAAAATATATTTACGTAGATGATCCTATCTCTTCTTTGGATGATAATAATGCAATTGCCGTAGCTAGCCATTTGGCTGCACTTATGAAAGGAGAAGATGTAAAAGTTATTGTATCATCACATCACACATTGTTTTTTAATGTTTTATGTAATGAAATTAGCAGAGCTGAGCAGTTATTTTTGCAAAAAAGCAAAGATAACGCTATGTATATTTTAAAAGATACTACCAAAACGCCGTTTTTTCATCATGTTGCATTATTGAAAGAATTAAAAAAAGCGTCCGATACTGGAATATTATACACTTATCATTTCAATATATTGAGAAACATATTAGAAAAAAACAGCGTCATTTCATGAGTTATGCTCATTTTTTTCTTCATGCATTAGAAAAAGGTGATGAAGAAAATGAGCCAGTATATACAAGAATAGTCAACCTTTTGAGTCATGGAAACTATTCTTTATTTCGATCCTAAAGAAATGGTAGAGGAAAAATAAAGAATATTTTAGAAACATCCTTAATAACTTTCTGAAAGACTATAATTTTTAATCAGAGAATATTTGAGGAAACTCAAAAATCAGGAGGAAGAGCAATGAATGATACACAACAAAAAAATAATTAGGATCAGCACTTTGGGGAATCGCTGATAAACTTAGAGGCACTATGAATGCGGATGACTTTCGTGATTATATGTTGTCCTTTCTTTTTTTAAGATATCTTTCAGACAATTATGAAACTGCGGCAAATAAGGAGCTTAGCAAAGACTATACAGATTGTGAGAAAAAAATTGAAAACATAAAAAATAGTGGAAACATAGATAAGGTTATAGTCGAGTTAAAATTAAAGATAACGGATTATTTCAATACATTGCCCGTGAGTAAGCTGCCCGTAAAGGAAAATGAGACAAATAATGAAGTCATCAAAAGAGCAAGACAAACTCTTGTTGATGAATATGCCAGTTTGCTTGAAAGTCAAAAGCTAACCCCTTTGAGTTTATGGTATATCAATAATTTAGATCAAGTATCCTTTTTTGAGAATCAGATGCGTAAAAAGGTTCATTTTGTTATTAAGCCACAGTACTTATGGAGTAATATTTATGAGTTATCTCGAACTCAGAATAATCAACTTTTGAAGACTTTGCAAGCTGGTTTTAAGTTTATTGAAAATGAATCGTTTGATAGTACATTCCATGGTTTATTTTCAGAGGTAAACCTTGATTCTGATAAACTCGGTAAAAATTATCAATTACGTAACGAAATGCTTTGCTCAATAATAATAGAAATTGCTGAAAAACTTGCCGAGTTTACCAATGAAGTAGATTTGTTAGGCAATGCTTATGAGTATTTGATAGGGCAATTCGCAGCTGGTTCCGGTAAAAAAGCCGGAGAATTTTATACTCCACAGCAGATTTCTAATATTCTTTCCAGAATTGTTATATTGGATAGCCATAAACCGGAGTTAGGAAAAAGAGATTTTATAAATAATCTTTTGGATTTCGCATGTGGTTCCGGTTCATTACTTATCAATGTAAAGAAACATCTTGAACCGAATAGTATAAGCCAAATATATGGACAAGAGAAAAATATAACAACATATAACCTTGCACGAATGAATATGCTATTACATGGGTTTAAGGATTCGGAGTTTCAAATTTTTCACGGAGATTCTTTGTTAAATGATTGGTCGTTGCTGAATGAAATGAATCCTGCTAAAAAGTTGGAGTGTGATGCTGTAGTAGCAAATCCGCCTTTTAGCTATCGATGGGAACCGGATGATACACTTGCTGAAGATTTTCGTTTTAAAAGTTATGGACTTGCACCAAAGTCGGCAGCTGATTTTGCATTCTTGTTACATGGATTTCATTTTTTGAGTAAAAATGGAACAATGGCGATTATCCTACCTCATGGAGTATTGTTCAGAGGGGGTGCAGAAGAGAAAATTAGAACTAAACTTCTGAAAGATGGAAATATTGATGCGGTAATCGGATTGCCGGCTAATTTATTCTTTTCGACAGGAATACCGGTTTGCATTCTTGTATTGAAAAAATGCAAGAAACCTGATGATGTGTTATTTATCAACGCAAGTGAATATTACGAAAAAGGGAAAAGACAAAATGTTCTTTTACCTGAACATATAGACAAGATTGTTGAGACGTATCAATTCCGTAGAGAAGATGACAAGAGGTATTCACGTCGTGTATCTATGGAAGAAATTGAGAAGAATGGATACAACTTAAATATTTCTCGATATGTAAGTACAGCTCCTGAAGAAAAAATAATTGATATTGAAGAAGTGGCAAAAGAATTGAGGACAATAGAGGATGACATCAAAAAGGCAAAAGATGCTCATAATGTATTCTTGAAAGAACTTGGGCTTGAACAACTACCATAGGATTTATGTTTATAACAAGTGTAAAAATAAGGAGTTGTATGTTAGATGCCAAATTTAAAAGCAAAAGAATATAGGCAATTTGAAGATATTAAGTACATCAGAAAAGATGGAAGTGAGTATTGGAGTGCAAGAGAACTTGCTGATGTGCTTGATTACTCTCAATGGCGAAACTTTCAAAAGGTTATTGATAGAGCAATGATTGCATGTGAGAATAGCGGACATGAAGTAACATACGATTTTGCTGAGGTCAGCAAAATCGTGGAAGCAGGTGCTACAAGTAAGTCTATCAAGGATTATGAGCTTACGAGATATGCTTGTTATTTGATTGTTCAAAACGGAGATCCGAGAAAAGAAGTGATTGCACTTGGGCAAACATATTTCGCCATACAGACATATCGTCAGGAAATAGCAGACCATTTTAATCAGCTTGATGAAGATAGAAGAAGGCTTGTTGTTCGTGGTGATATAAAACAATGGAATCAACTTTTGGTAGAAACAGCACACGATGCAGGCGTTATAACAAATGAAGAATTTGCCATATTCCAGAATGCAGGTTATATGGGATTGTATGGTGGATTAGATGTTGAAGACATACATGATAGAAAAGGCTTAACTGCGAGACAAAAAATTTTGGATTATATGGGAAGCACCGAATTGATTGCTAATTTATTTAGAATTTCACAGACTGAAGAGAAGTTAAGGAAAGACAAAGTTGAAGGTGCAGAAGCAGCAACAAAAGTTCATTATTCAGTTGGAAAAGAAGTTAGGAGTGCTATTGAAAAAATTGGAGGTACTATGCCGGAAGATTTGCCTGTTCCGGAAAAAAGTATTCAACAGATAGAAAAAGAGCAGATGAAGCGTCTAAAGGATAAAGCCAAGAAAGGCAAATTGATGTTGGATGAATGACGTGTTCTATTAGGGAAATTACCGTTACTGTAATATCACTCTTGATACTGTTTTGATACTAAAAAAACTCAAAAACTATAAAAAAACAGGCATAAAAACACTCAAAAAAATAGAAATAAAACGGATACTATTATACGAAATAAGAAGCAGATATGCTATGGTAATTATTGAGTGGGAATAAGAATAATAAATAACTTTAGTTATTACTAGCTGAATAAGCCGCCTATCTTTTTAGATGGGAGGCTTTTTGTATTTTTACAGAAATTGGTATACTGATTTTTAAGTTATAGATTTTTTTGTTTAAACAGTTGTTTGTAAATAGAAATTAATAAGGAGCTTATATGATTAAAATTATTGATGGAAAACCGTATTTAGATCAAGTGAAAGAGCTAATTACAGAGTATACGCAATGGCTTGGTCGAGATTTATCCTTTCAGGATTTAGATAAGGAATTAGCAGATATAGCAGAGAAATATACGGCGCCAAATGGAGAATTATTAGTGGCGGTAGATGACAATGGTGTTGTTCTTGGTATGGTGGCGTATTATCGACATAGCGATACCCGTTGTGAAATGAAACGACTCTATGTGCGTCCTGCAGGGCGCGGTCATGCTCTTGGTGATCGTTTGATTGAAAGTATTATGGACCATGCTAAGACCTCTGGATATAAAGAAATGGTACTAGATACAATTGAACCATTGCAAGCAGCAATCCATTTGTATAAGAAGCATGGCTTTGTTGAATGTGAGCCGTATTATAATAATCCTATGGATGATGTTATCTATATGAGCAAGGAACTCGATTGATAGCGAGCTAGTATGCTTCATCAATTATGTGCTAGTTCATCCTGATTATCATGGGCGTGGTATTGCTGGCCATTTACTAGAAATGGTGAAAGAGGCTTATAAGTCTTACTTGTACATTAATGTTATGATTGGTGATAGCAAGAATGCAGCATTTTACGAGAAGCATGGATTTAAGGTAAAAGAGAATGCCTTGCCGATGCAGTATCGGAATGTACCTAAATATACGAAAGAATAATTGCTGGATAATCTATAGTGAAAGTAATTTGTGAGATTATTAATATAAGGCTACACATCACTCATTGAATGTGTAGCCTTTGTTTTATAAACAGTATATACTAAAACCGATATGTAGATACGATGGAGAAGGATATGGATATATTAATACGAAAAGCGACAACCGCTGATTTAGATTTAGTGACACATATAGAAGCAACTTGCTTCCCTCCTGCTGAAGCGGCGCCTCGGGAAGCTTTTAAGGAACGATTAGACCATTATGCAGGTCAGTTTTTAATTGCCTTTGACGGCAATACACCGATTGGTTTTATCGATTGTTTTGTAACGGATGATGAAATCTTAACAGATGAGATGTTTAGCGATGCTTCTTGCATAACCCTAATGGCGCATGGCAGATGATATTTGGTCTAAATACATTGCCAGAATACCGCAATCGTGGTGTTGGTGGTCAGTTGATAGAGGATTTTATAGAATTGGCTAGAGAGGAAAAGCGAAAGGGCGTAATTCTAACCTGTAAGGAAGAAAAGATTCACTATTATGCTAAGTTTGGTTTTGTAAATGAAGGTGAATCAGAGTCTGATCATGGCGGTGCTAAATGGTATCAAATGCGCGTTCAGTTTTAGTGTCCCAAAATCCATATGGTTAATTAAATAATTTCCTTTACCTGCGCCACGCCTTTATCGGTCAGCATATAGTACCCTTTTGTTACATATAACAAGCCTTGTTTCTTAAGGTGTGTTGCGGCTTGGTGTGTATAGTCTGGCTTCCAGTTCAAGTGTTCGTGAATGGTGCCGATACCGTTTTCGATGGCCGCCACAGGTGTATTCATATGGGTATAGATGTGGCAGAGCATCATCGTTTCTCGATAGTGACGACGCAAGTGGCGTTGGCGAAGATAGGTTGCAATATAGCCCGTCTTTGGCGTGCAAATAACGGCAATTAATAATGCGAGACCGATTGTTGTTGCGATAGCACCTGCAATGGATACGTCTAGGGTGAAAGCGACTTCCGTACCGATAACGGCACAGATAATACCGATGATGATACTGCTAGAGAGCATGGCTTTCACAGAATCCGTCCATAAATAAGCGATAACCGCAGGTCCAATCATGAGGCCGATAACGAGGATAGCGCCTACTGCTTGGAATGAAGCCACCACGGTAAGGGATACCATGGTCATGAGCACGTAGTGGATGAGGGCTGGCATAAAGCCGAAGAGCCCTGCTAATAGTGGATCAAAGGTGGATAGCTGTAATTCCTTGTAGAAGAGCACGACTAATACGAGATTGATAAGTGCCACGCCTAGAGAAATCCATAGTGATACAGGACCTAAGTCGGTGGAGTTTACAATCCATCTGTCGAATGGGGCGAACGCGATTTCCCCTAGAAGTGCGGTGTCTACGTCAAGGTGTGCGTTGCCGCTATAGAGACTGACGAGAATGATGGCAATGGAGAATAGAAGGGGGAAGATGATACCAATGGATGCGTCTTCGTTGACGAGGCCCGTGTTATGAATCATCTCTGTAAGCCACACCGTTCCTACGCCGACTACGGTTGCCCCTACTAAAAGCAAGGGAGAGTTTAAGTCTTCCGTTACAAAGAAAGCGAGCACGATGCCAAGGAATACGGTGTGCGTAATGGCGTCGGCCATCATGGACATGCGGCGCAGCACGAGGAATACACCAGGGATAGCGCACGCGATGGATACCGCAATGGCGATGAGTAAAATCTCTGTATGTACTGTCATGGGGAACCTCTTTTCCGGAATTGCCACAAGATGCCTCTATTAGGTGCAAATATGAGGCTCAACAGTACAATAACCGATAGAATGACAATGATTGCAGGTCCTGTAGGCAGTTTTTGTACTGTTGTACTCCAAATGGTACCGCCGATAGCAGATACCATGCCGAAACATCCTGCTAGTATACACATGGTACCTAGCTTGTTCGTCCACTGACGGGCCCCTACGGCCGGTGCAATGAGTAGGGAACTGATTAAGATAGCACCTACTGATTGAATGCCGATGATGATGGTCATGATCAATAGGAAACGATATAAAATGAGGGTAAAGGTGACGGGAATTTGCAATGTTTTAGCGTATTCTACGTCAAAGGAAATGAGCTTTAGCTCTTTCCAAAATAAGGCTGTTAAAACGATAATGATGAGCGCTGCTGCCGATGTAATGTACACATCGCGGGCTAATATGGTGGCGGCCTGTCCAAATATAAATTTTGAAAGCCCCGCCTGACCTGCATTGTTTAGACTTTGAAGGTAGGTGAGTAGAACCATACCAAGACCAAAGAAAGCAGATAGTATAGTAGCCAGAGCGCCATCGAATTTGATTTTACTGTTTTCTACGGTGATGGTAATGAGCCACGCCGCAGTGATAGAGGACAGGGCGGCACCTATAATGAGTACCTCAATGTCTTTTATACCGGTCAGCAAGAATGCGATGACTACACCAGGCAGTGCCGCGTGGGAAAGACCGTCACCGATGAGGCTTTCCTTGCGCAGTACAGCGAAGGTGCCTGCAATACCACTGGCAAGGCCCAAGAGAGCTGTACCGAGCAATACCATCTGCGTCGTATAGGATTGGAGTATGGTCATACAATCCTCCCTTGCCGTAGGTGCGCTCGATGGCTTCGTCTGTAAAGGTATCTGCCACAGGTCCATAGGCAACAGTTTGTTTATTGACCATCGTTACCCAGTCGAAATATTGAGGCACTGTATTTAAATCGTGGTGTACGACGATCACCGTTTTGCCACGTGCTTTCATTTCTTGTAAAAGAGAAATAATAGCATGCTCCGTCGTTTTATCGACGCCCTTGAAAGGTTCGTCCATGAGGTAAATATCTGCCTCTTGTACGAGGGCTCTCGCGAGGAATACACGCTGTTGTTGTCCCCCTGAAAGTTGACGGATTTGCCTGTTTACATAGTCGCTCATGCCCATTTTTTCAATCATGGAGAGGGCGAGTTCCTTATCCTTTTTACTTGGTCGTTTGAACCAACCTAGATGACCATAGCGGCCCATAAGTACAACGTCTAATACGGTAGTAGGAAAGTCCCAGTCTACGCTACCGCTTTGAGGGACATAGGCGATTTTCTTGTAATCCTTTTTGTCCATCGCAAGGTGGTGGTCGATATAAAACTTAACACTACCTGAGATAACTGTTAATAGGCCTAACATGGCCTTTAATAATGTAGATTTACCGGCTCCGTTAGGACCGACGATGGCCGCTAAGGAACCGATGGGTACCTTCATATCTACGTCCCATAATACTGGTTTTGTCGTATAGGCTACGGTCATATCTTCAACTTCAACGGCCCATTCCATGGAAACCTCCTTTTATCAATAGTGCTACTATCGCTGTATTGTTAGCAGTACTTGTACTTACATAGGGCGTATACTGTATGTCGTCCTTGTTTTGAAACGTTATTTGTTATTTAAGTGCTTTAGCGATGGTATCGATATTGGCTTTCACCATACCGATATATGTGCCGCCTTCAGTGCCTTCAGAACCGAGGGAGTCGGAGTATAATTCGCCACCGATAGCAACGTTCCAGCCTTTAGCTTTAGCTGCTTCTTGAACGGCTTCAATTGTTTTGTGCGGTACAGAAGATTCTACGAAGATCGCTTTAATTTTATGATCTACGATGAATTGCACAAGTTCATTCACATCTTGTGTGCCTGCTTCTGTAGCAGTGCTAACGCCTTGTAAACCTTTTACTTCAAAGCCATAAGCGCGAGCGAAGTATTGGAAGGCATCGTGTGCTGTTACGAGAACGCGAGATTCTTTAGGAATAGATTCTGCTTGAGTTTTGATGTATGCATCTGTTTCATCTAATTTAGTGAGGTACGCATCATAGCGTTTTTTGAAATCTTCTTTGTGAGCTGGATCTGCTTAGCAAGACCTTCGTAAACCGCTTTGGCAGCAAGTTTCCAGTTAGCTACATCGAACCAAATATGAGGGTCTTTAGTTTTCACGCCATCTTCTTCGTCAAAGTCGAGTAGAGTAGCTGGATCAATGGCGTCGGATACGCGGATAGTAGCTTTATTTTGTTTGGTTAAATTGTCGAAAATGGAACCCATTTTACCTTCTAAGTGAACACCGTTGTACACCACTACATCTGCTTTAGACATAGCAGTTACATCGCCGGCGCTCGCTTGATAGAGGTGAGGATCTACGCCAGGGCCCATGAGTCCTTGTACAGATACATGATCACCGCCGATTTCTTTTACTAAATCCGTTAACATTGTAGTAGTAGCTACAATGTTTAATTTTTTCTGACTGTCTTGCGCTGCATCTTTTCCACAGCCTGCTAATGCGAACAACATCAGTGCTAATGATACGACGACTAATACGATTCGATTAAATTTCATAATAAACCTCCTTTTTATAGGTACTGAGTTTAACATCTTTGGTTATCTTGTTAACTACCCTTATTTAAGCGGAAAATTAGCCGCTACTAACGTAGCGGCTAGTTGCAGTTATACAGTTTTCTGCTAAGGTCACGATAGTTTAGTGGATGAGAGATTGTAGATGGTTTGGCCCAACGAGGGCAACGATACCAAGTACCATCATGACCTTCATTTGAATACGCTTTCTACGTCTCATGATGAACCTCCTTTGTGTAATTTTTTTGTCATATCAACTTGATATGTAAGTCCGAACAGTTATCTTGAAATCAATATATCATAAATGAGAAAAATTATCAATAAAAATCATTCTATAAATATATTTTTTACTAATAGACTACATTTTGCAGTTGGGTATTTTTTTCTTCATCTTTATCGAGTATTATATATGTATATTTATTATATTAATTTCGAGGGAGAACAAACCATGAATATATTAACTCGATTCGCGTGTGCTGCTGTTCTTACATTTGCGGTAGGTGCTATGATGCCTGCTCATGCTGATGCGGCTGCGGGCAGATTTACAGAAGCACCTCGGGAGGTATCCATCGTTAAACCTACGATGCCAGCTATTCCAAATGGAATTAACGTAGCAGATCATATGCGTGTACGATTCCTAATTAACAAACAAGGCAAGGTTGAAAATGTCTTTGTAGAACAATCCTCTGGTTATGGTCCTGTTGATGAGGCTGTGAAAGCTGCTATTAGACAATGGGAGTTTACGCCGGCTATTGGTACAGATCAAAAAGCCCATGCATCCATCATCGGCATGACAATTACATTGCCAAAGGGTAATGCTCCAGCTAAGTCCGGCAATGGTAAATTGACGGTAGACAAATCACAGTCTAACGATAATCATGCATCTGATGTGAATGCGAAAGCGAATGGTCCTAAGGCAAAATAAGGAGTGAAACAGTCTAGGACTCAATAATGAGAGTGGTCATAAGACTAAATGAGGAGAAAGATGATGAGTAATGTATTGCGTTGTGTTGCTTTAACGGCATTAATTATGTCCATGTCTACCGCTGTTTCTTTGGCGGCCACACCTTATGAAGCGCCAAAAGCAGTATCTACACCAGGCTTTGATTCTGATGTGCTACATGGTTATGCCGGTGATACAACTGTTGTTAATGTAAATTTTACTATTAATACAGATGGATCCGTTTCTCATGTAGAATTACAAGGGTCCACTGGTAGTAGTGATGCGGATGCATCCATTGTGAACACAATTTCTACATGGAAATTTACACCGGCTACGGATAGTAATGGCAATCCTGTAGAGGCATCTAAAACCGAATATATTGAACTAGGTGCATAAGTACATAGTGAATTTTTATAAACGCATTCTCTCAAATGATTTGTGACTTTACATACACGTATTGTTTGAGGGGATGCGTTTTATTGTTATTGTAGTTAGTGAAAGTTGTAGTTGTTAGTGTGAACGTTTTGTTTTTGATATGAAGGTAACTTTCACTAATAAATGTGTTGCACTAATTATAAATATTGCGTAATAATTGTTCTGTATGGGTACTTTCATGTATACAAATTTGTTAAAAACAGGTAAAATAGAAATTATTAGAAGTATTTTCAATACACGTACCGATAGATTTTTTTATAAAGTTATACGATAAAGGTGAGGATTAGAATGGCAACACGTCGCATTTGGAATCAAAGTGAAATCAAGACAAATCCGTTATTTTCTAAATTACGCAGCACCATTGAAACTGCGTTTTATGGCAATAACGTAAAACCTGTTACATCTGTAGCAGAAGCGTATACATTGGCAACGCAAGAACCAGGTGTCATTCTTCTTGATATGCCTGTATTTAAACCAGAAGAACAAGGTTTACCAGCTGATGCTAAAATTCTCGTAACTAATGATGGTAAAACGACTGGCCGCTATGCGAAGGCTCGCCGTATCATTGGTGATGAAGGTATTGATGAAGTCGAATTAGCCGGTATCGCTCGTGATGCTGTGTATGATAGTCGCAATAAAGAATGGATTTCTACACAAGTTGTGGTTGGTCTTGATAAAAAATTCACGGCTCGTGCTCATCTTATGATTCCAAAGGATCATGCATCCATCATGTATTCTTGGGTTATGAACTTTAAATTCTTTGACGATGCAGTGAAAGAGTTCTATAACAACAGTAAAGACATCCAGGAAGGGGATATTTATATCTACTCTGACCCTGACTATGTAGTACCAGGTCATCCAGGTGGTCTTGCTATTTTTGACCCTGCTCATAACTGTGCTATGATTCTTGGCATGCGTTACTTTGGGGAACATAAAAAAGGCACATTGACATTGGCTTGGTCCTTGGCAAACCGTTATGGCTACGTAGCTTGCCACGGCGGTATGAAACGCTATAACCTTAAAAATGGTGAGTCTTTCACAATCGGCGTATTTGGTCTATCCGGTTCTGGTAAATCTACATTGACTCACGAAAAACACAATGGTCGCTATGATATTTCTATCTTGCATGATGATGCATATATCATCAATACAAATGATTTGTCCTCCGTTGCGATGGAACCAACATACTTTGATAAAATGCAGGACTATCCTGTGGAACACCCTGCTAATAAATACTTATTAACATTGCAAAACGTAGGCGTTACCCTCGATGAAAATGGTAATAAGGTCGTATTGGCTGAGGACGTGCGCAACAACAATGGCCGTGCTATTAAATCCCAATTCTGGACAGACAATCGCGTAAACCACGTGGACGAACCGGTTAATGCCATTGTGTGGCTGATGAAAGATAAAACATTGCCACCAATCCTTAAAATCGACGACCCTGTATTGGCTTCCACTATGGGCGCAACCCTTGCAACACGCCGCTCTACTGCGGAAAAACTCGATGCCAACGTCGATCCAAATGCACTCGTTATTGAGCCATATGCAAACCCATTCCGTACCTATCCGTTAGTTCGTGATTATGAAAGCTATAAAAAACTCTTCAAAGAATGTGGCGTAGATTGCTATATCATGAACACAGGATTCTTCCTTGAAAAGAAAATCCCTAAAGAAGTGACCCTTGATTTATTAGAACGCCTAGTAGAAGGAGACCTACAATTCGAACCATTCGGTGCCTATGAAAACCTATCCTACGTAGAAGTGCCAGGATTCGAACCACCATTTGATGTACGTGAATACCATCACCAACTACACCAAGCCTTTGAATTCCGCTCTGAATACGTGGAAAAACTCAAAGACGGTAAAAATGAATTACCACAAGAAGTACTTGATGTACTAAAAAAACTTTAATGTAACACTATAGTTAACATAAAAACAGCCCGTCACAAATGACACGCTACTGCGCTAAAGCGGAGCCCGAAGTCATTTGTGACGGGCTGTTTTTACTTTATCCTTTATGCTTATACATTAAAGTTTTTAGCACATTTGCGTTAGAGAAGCTACTGCGCTAAAGCGGAGCTAATGTTTTAAATATTTTAGATGGAGCAGTAAGATTTTGTGAAAATGATGCAGGAGAATTGTTGGTGTATATAGAATTAGTATTATAAGGTGTTTATTTCTCATGAGTAATTTTAATTCCTTTAATAAATAGGAATTAAAAAAATAAGTTTGTTTCATGAAATTATTATGAGTTTTATAATTGAAAAACATTGTTATAATGGGGGATTGGAGACGATATTTTTTATAATATGTATAAAATTAGATTGACAATTGTCCTCTCAAAAAATATACTTGTAATAGATTAAAACATATTTTGAAGATAGGATTTAAAGCCCATCATTATGGTGGAATTAACTAGAAGTAAATGTAGAATATGTTTTCTTGTTATTGTCAGTTGGCCTATGTAGGCCCCTAGGAGGTTTATTATGAATAAAGATGTGGAAAACAAAAACATCCATGACCACAGTCATGACGAACATCATCATGACCATGACCATTGTGGCGGTTATCATCATCATGGTCACGACCACGACCACGACCACGATCATGAACATGGTCACGACCATAGTCATGCAAAGGCTATGCCGACGGATAAATGGGTGCCACACACTCATGAACCAGGGGTACCTCATGAACATGGTGTAAACGACTACATGAAAGCCGTTGCTGAGTATCGTAAAACCTGGCCTACAAAACAGGATGTAATTGAACAAACACCAGACCCTGCGGTACGTGAAATGATTCTTCGTATGGAGCAAATCGGTTGCGATACAGTGTTTGACCGTTTCGACAAACAACAACCACAATGTACTTTCGGTATTGCTGGCGTATGTTGTCGTGTTTGCTTCATGGGTCCATGTAAAATTACACCTAAGAGCCCTCGCGGTGTCTGCGGTGCTAATGCTGATCTTATCGTAGCTCGTAACATGACACGTGCCGTTGCTGGTGGTTTGACTCAACATGGTGCGCATGCTCGTGAAATCTTGATTTCTTTGAAGGCTGCTGCTACTGGTGAATTAGATATTCCGATTTTGGGCGAAGAAAAAATCCGTACCGTATGTAAAGCTTTCAACATTCCTGAAGAAGGCCGTTCCTTAAAAGATGTAGCTAATGATTTAGCAGATGTTCTGTTAGAAGACTTGAGTCGTGCGTTGCCAGGTGAATATAAGACGATTACAGCTATGGCTCCTGCTGAACGTCGTGAAGTTTGGAAAAACCTAGATATCTTGCCTGTTTCCGCATACAACGAAGCCTTTGATGCATACCATCGCACATGTGTAGGTGGAGATGGCGATTGGGAAAGTAATATGAAACAATTTTTGCGTTGTGGTCTTGCTTTCACATTCACTGGTGTAGTAGCTGCAGATATTGCTACTGATGCATTATTTGGTCAAGGCGGCCGCCGTACATCAAAGGTTAATATTGGTGCTTTGAAAAAAGGGTATGTTAACATAGCTGTTCATGGTCACTTGCCAACATTGGTATCTCAAATTTGTAAAATTGGTGCCTCTGAAGAGTACTTAGAAAAAGCGAAAGCTATCGGTGCGAAAGGTATCCAATTCTATGGGATTTGTTGCTCTGGTTTGTCCAGTATGTATCGTTATGAAAACGTTATCCCATTGTGTAATGCAATTGGTGCTGAACTTGTACTTGGTACAGGTGCTCTTGATTGTTGGGTAGCAGATGTACAAGACGTATTTCCTGCCATTATGGACGTAGCACGTTGTTTCAATACAAAAGTTATTACAACATCTGATGCAACTCGCTTGCCAGGTGCAGAACATATCGGTTACGATCATCACCATACTAACTTGTCTGAAACTAAAGAATTGGCTCGCAAAATCTTGGATCGCGCTCTTGAAGCTCATGAATTACGTAAAGGGATGCCTGTATTCATCCCGCCATATGAAATCACTGCAGAAGTTGGTTTCTCTCCGGAATCCACTGTTAAACATTATGGTTCCTTCAAACCATTAGCAGAGGCTTTAAAATCAGGTAAAGTCCGTGGTATCGTTAATGTAGTAGGTTGTTCCAATCCTCGTGTTATCTATGAAAAAGCAACTGTAGATGTCGTTGATACACTTATTAAAAATGGCTGTATCATCTTAACAAATGGTTGCGCATCCTTCCCATTGATGAAACTTGGCTATTGTAATACAGATGCTATTAAGAAATGTAGCCCTGCATTGCAGGAGTTCTTGGGCGATGATCAACCACCAGTATGGCATGTTGGCGAATGTGTAGATAATGCGCGTTCCTCTGGTATCTTCGGTGGTATCGCAGCAGAATTAGGCCTTAACTTGCCTCAATTACCATTTGCTATGTCTAGTCCTGAATGGTCTAACGAAAAAGGTGTTGGTGCATCCCTTGGTTTCCGATTGATGGGGATTAACTCCTACCACTGCGTTGAACCACCTACACAAGGCTCTGATGCTGTTACAAAATGGCTTAAAGAAGATACTAAAGATCTCTTAGGTTCCGTTATGTATGTAAATACTGACCCTGTTAAAGTAGCAGAAAAAATCTTAGCAGATATGGATGCAAAACGGGCTGCTTTAGGTTGGGCAGAAGTAAAATAATATAATATAAACAAAAGACCCTCTCCATAATCCTCCACCGCCCAGATCTGTTCCTTCGGAACAGGGGCAAAGTCGGATTCTGAAGAGGGTCTTTTTTGGGCTCTCTGTCAAATGTTGGGGTATTCACCCTACGAGTCTTCTTTGGCACCAATCATAGTTATGGTTGGTGCCATTCTTTTTGCTCAAAAGTAGAATACGTACTCTAAATCTACCAAAGTGGCGAAGTCCATAGCTTATCCGTTTTAATACTTTAATTTTGTTGTTAGTTCCTTCTGTGTATCCATTAGAATATGGAAGTAAGAATGCATTAGTTAATTGCGTCATCCATGCAGGAAATGATGTAAAGAAGTTATTAAATTCATTTAAGCCAGATGCTTTTACTAATTCCATCCAATGCGTTAAATGTGCAGCTATTCTTTGTTTACCATAGATTGAAAAAGATTTTTTTCTAAAAGAAAGTTTTTAAAGCATATGCTTTTTCGTAAATCATCAGATATTCTGAGTATTTCACATAGTTTAATATGTTCGGCTTCCGTTAAATGGTCTGGATGCTTCATTAGTACACGTCGATTCTGTTTTTAACATACGTGAATAAGCAGCCAGTTTATGTTGCTCACGCTTTCTAACTCGCTCTACCGCCCAATCTACAAGTCGACATACATGGTATCGATCACAGATAATATGCGCATGTGGAAATAGCGCCTCCATGATGCGCTTAAATTGTATGGACATATCCATTACAATAAACTTAACTTGTAGGCGATCCTTATGTTTAAATGATGCAAAAATAGTGGATTAATGCTTGCGTATCACGTTTCGGTAAAATATCTAATATTTCATGTGTATCTGGATTAGTTAAATTAACTTGATATTGGTAGCCTTCTGCATTTCCTTTAAACTCATCAATACCAATCACAGTGGGTAAGGTCTTGGGCTTAGGTATAGTGATCATAGAGCAATAACGTAATACTGTAGTAATAGATGTATCACACTCGTTAGCAATAGCTGTATAGGTTACACTTTCAGTAAGTTTATCAAATAGCATTCTAATATTAGTTACACTTAGTTGCATATGTTTTTCGTACAAATGGATTGCTTTCAGCAAAAAGAATGACCACAATGCGGACAAATATACCGACGCTGTCTGTATTTTTCCAATTAGTGGACCTCGTTGTACTTTTTCCAAACTTTACAGTACGTATGCGGTAATCCTTAATATGCTTTTGTGCTTTCTCCACACTTTGGGCAAATATGTGATGTTGCTGGTAATTCTATGTCAAAAATAAATATTCCGTCTAATTCATAGCTATTTGTAATATATTCTTGTTTTACATTATGTAAAAATTCAGTATAATCAGTAGTAGGCATATAAGCTCACATCCTTTCTTTAGGACTTTGACACTTTTATTGTAAAGCATGTGAGCCTTATATGCTTATTTTTTTGCAAAAAAATAATGTTGGAAGTGACACCGTAGTGGTGTCACCCCAACATTTATTATAGAGCCCTTTTTTGTATAGGGAGAAAAGACAGAGCAAAGTCGGACGTACTGAGAGGGTTATTTCATTAGAGGTAAACTCTAAATTAGTAAATCTAAATGATGAGTTTTATTTTCTACGTTTTAGCCTAATTAATAAATATGGGGTTATAGGACAAAAAGTGTTGCTATTTTAGTCCCAAAGATTGGTAAATAGGCGATCATAATTATGTAAATCACTCCAAACAATAGCATCACCCCAAGTCGGAATAGAAGCTTCTAACCTAGATTGTTCATGTATGGTATGATATATATCAGAAATACTCTTGTTGGTCGGCATAACCTTAAGTATTTCTGCATTAGAAAGCGGGTTCGGTGAGTGCATATAGCACCACCAGAACACCGCTTTTATTCGTCTTTCAATAGACATTCCTCTATGATTACGTAACATAGTGCGTAACTGAGCATTTACACCACCTTCTATACGATTATTAGTAGCTGGGCAGGTACATGTTAACGATGCATCTAAGTAAGTAAATAAACATCTTTTATTAATCAATTTAACTAAGGAATTTTCTGCTTTTATAAGTCGTTCATGTTTAGGTCGTATCGTACCATTTTCATCAACTGTTATTTCTGATAGGAATACCCTATGTCGTACTTTCCACGACATAACGTTTTGTACCCACTTCATAGCATGATCTTGCGTGTGTATTGTTAATAAATCCCTTGCAATTCCATATAACTCACAACCAGCAATCGTTTTAGGACGTATTGTTGTATAGCGTTTTACTTGTTGAAATGCATGAAATAAGCATCTTTGTAGTTTGGCTTTCGGCCAAACTTTTTTTAATGCCTTTTGAAAGCCGGTACCACCATCGGATATAACTACTGTAGGTGATGAAATACGTCGTAATAAAGCCTCCCAAGCCTTAGAATGCTCATATCTACAAACATACCAGCCTAAGACATGCGTCTCATTACAACAGATTAAAATACAAGCATTTCTAGCTAAATAAATACCATCAACAAATACCACACTACTTGATGATTCAACTTTTGGTGGTAATGGCCAAAGTTCCCAAAACTGTGATGTTTTTCTACGAAATGAACGTCCATCGCCAGACATATCTAACTGTGTGTGTTTACCAAATAACCAATCCAAAAATATCTGTAAATTATTGTTAGTTTTATTCACTTTATTTGTGAATGAGCAAGAACATTGATTACAATACCAACGTTGAGAACCCGCATTTGTTTTTACCATTTCTCTTACAGACGAAACCACAATTAGGGCATCTGACTAGATTCATAATTATACTCCTTCTAAAAAAATATCTCTTTAGAAACATAAAACCTTATTTGAGTCAGTAAAATCAAGGGGTTTCAGACTTTTTAGCAACACTTTTTTTGTCCTATATGTAAAAGTTACTCAAAAAGATAAAATGCCGATGGAGCTAGTATTTAACTAGTTCCATCGGCATTAACAGCAACACTTTTTGTCCTATAACCCTAAATATGTGTGAAAGTAGAAAAAAGAGATAGCAGACAATTTGTCCGCTATCTCTTTTAATCAAAAGTTCATCAACTTAATCTATTACGTCATTTATAACTCTGTTATACTAATAACAGGAGTCATTGACGTGAGTTAGGTTCATCACCGAAAGGTGGTGATACTATGAGTAAATTCGAGAAGGTTTATATAATTCTTTTTGTAATTTCCATAGTTGTATCTATCTTAAGTTTATTTAAATAAACTTAAGAAACGCCTAACGTAATAAGTACTGGTAATACTTACACGTTAGGCGCATCTCGTTTTACTAATTTTTAGATGAGCCTAACGCTTGCACACGTCAATGACTCTCTTTATGTTTATAGTATACATCAATAACAACATAAAAACAACATAGGTATATAGTAACTTATAGTATAATAGTTTCTCCATCCTCAGGGACTGCTACATGGCTTTCGATATGGGTGCCTTTGATAAATTTGTGCACATCCTTACGGCTTGTTGCTGTATGATTAACTGTATCCATATGAACAGCGATGATTTTAGCTTCTGGTTTGCGTACTACCATGCGGCCAATATCTTTTGTCCCCATAATAATACTATCTTCAAAGCCCAAAACTTGAGCATATCCTGTATTCATAATAATAACATTAGGGTCGAAGCGAAGGAGAGCCTTCTCTACATCGCTTGTCCATACTGTATCGCCTACAAGGTACACAGTTGGTTCGCCTTCTGCTTCAAAAATAACGCCCATTGCATCGCCTGCTAATGGTGCGAGAACTGGATTTGCATACATTTCTACAGTGCCGTGTGAGCCACCTGTTTTTCTCAATGTGATACCATTAAACTCAAGACTTTCAAAAATGATGCGTACATCATTAAAGCCTTGGGAGATAATAAGTTCTTTGTCCGCTGTATTTTGCACAAAAATAGGAAGTGACTTTGGAATAGATTTAATTGCCGTGTCATCCCAATGATCGAGATGTGTGTGTGTAACTACTACCGCAGTTACATTGCTTAATAGATTGTCCATTGATACAGGTAAATCAACCATAGGCATTCTTTGTTGATAGTTAAATGTTCCTTCAAAGCCAGGATAAGTATCTTTTGGTGCTAAGAATGGATCAATAAGAAATGTTGTGTTTTTTATTGTTAATTTTCCTGTAGCATTTCTAATGTGAGTATATTGTGTCATAGGTATCTCCTTAATTGTATTTTGAAAATCTAATCAAATAGATTACTGTTTGTAATCCCTAGAATTAGTGTACCTTGTTTTGTTATACTAGTCTCAACAATAATTGACACCATGTTTGTTAATAGACACATTGTATAAATGTGTCTATGTAGGAGGTTATATGATAACTCGAAAAGAAATGACACGAATGTTGTTAAAAGAAGGGTTGCTTAGTTGTTTAGAAAACCATTCTTTTGAGTCTTTAACCGTAACATTGTTGTGTAAAGCATCAGGTATAACTCGCTCTACTTTTTATTTACACTATAGCAATATCATGGAAATTGTTGATGATTTAGTAGATGATGCAATCGCTTATTCGCGACCAGGAATGGTAGATAATAATAATTTACAAACTATAGCTCAAACCTTATCAGCTGCTTCTAATTCTGTTTCGTTGAGAGAAGCATACGATTCTATTTTTGATAGATTGCCCTTATGTCAGCGTATTATACGACATAAAAAGTATTTACCTTTATTTTTAGATGACCAAATTTCAGAATATGTATTGCAACGAATTATACGGAGTGAAAAAGATCGGCAAGGGCTTGTTATGGCAGAAGCACTTGGGACTTCATTTGAAGTGGGTGTATCCGTTTTTGTGTTTTTAGTGCACGGACTATATGCTGTTAATAAACAATATAAGTGGTCCCAAAGCGATGAATGGTTAGAAGCACAGACAGTTATCTTTGAACTCGTTTATCGTGGGTTACATAGAAAATAAGCATATAAGGCTCACATACTTCCTTGGTGCATCAATACATGCTCTTCTAGAAATTAGTACAGGCCTGTACTAATTTCTAGAAGAGGTATATGGATGAGGTCAAGTCCCTAGGCCGCAGATCGTTCTGTCTATTTAGAACGCATAAATTCATGGGCGACCGTAATTGCTGTGGCAGAAAATATAATTTACTATGTGATGCTCTAATACAGATCTAAATTCCAATAAAAGAACACCCACAATTATCCGACTTTACTAGGTCAAGGCCCTAGGCCGCAGACCGTTGTGTCTATTTCGAACGCATAAATTCATGGACAACCGTAATTGCTGTAATAGAAAATATAATTCACTATGTAGATAATCTAATTCACATCTAATTTTTAATGAAATAACCCCCTCAGAGAGTCCGACTTTGCTAGGCCAAGGCCTAGCCGCAGGCCGTTGTGTTTGTTTCGAACGCATAAATTCATGGGCGACCGTAATTGCTGTGGCAGAAAATATAATTTACTATGTGATGCTCTAATACGGATCTAAATTCCAATAAAAGAACACCCACAATTATCCGACTTTACTAGGTCAAGGCCCTAGGCCGCAGACCGTTAAAGTAGCTGGAGGATAATTGTGGGTGTCTTTTATTACCAAGTTTAGATAGTAAATTATATTTTCTATTCCGCAGTTATAAGGTAGAACATGAATTTATACGTTCATGTTTGCCCCTTTTCTCACATAGAACCAGAAGCAAACTGCAACTGTTACGATGTTGAATGCTAGTAGTACTGCGAATGCAGGGTGAATGTTGCCGAATGTGGAGTATACGAAACCGAAGATTTTAGGTGTAATGAATGCACCGTATGCAGCTACAGCAGCTACGAAACCTGTGATTAAAGAGGATAACAACGGATTGCCAAATACGTGAGGAATCATACGGAATGTAGCACCTGTTGCAAAGCCGCAGCATACGAATGTCAATACTGACATAGCAAAGAAGAATGGGAAGTTGTGCATATCTACACCAACTGCGATCAATGCAGTGGTAGCACATAAGCCGATGAGGCTAACAAAGGTAACTTTTGTACCGCTGTTGATTTTGTCGGATAACCAACCGCCTACAGGACGAAGGGCACCTGCAACAAGTGGACCAACGAATGCGATGGATGCGAATGGAACTTCAGGGAATTCTTTACCTACCAAGAGACCAAGTGCTGCTGCGTAACCGGAGAAAGCACCGAAGGAACATGTGTAAAGTAATGTAAGCGCCCAAGTGTGTTTGTTGCCGAAGATTTGTACAAGGTTTTTAGGATTTGGTTTTTCCAATGGCAAGTTATCCATGAAACGCGTCATAAGTGCAAGGATAATTACGAGTGGCACAATCCACATGAAAGCCGCATTGGCAAGGTATACTGCGTTGCCTTTGATAATAGCTGGTGTTACGCCAAAGACATTACCAAGTGCAGCGGAACCCATAGCAAATGGAGCTAAGAAATAGATTACGGAAATACCAAGGTTACCAACACCACCATTGATGCCAAGGGCTGTACCTTTTTTCGGATTTAGGGAAGAAGTTGCCAATGTACGCCATGGAGGACGAGAAGTTAGCACCCGCTAAAACCGATGAGGGCTGTTAAAATCATAAATGTCGTATAAGAAGTTGTTGTATCTTGTACTGCAAAAGCCGAGCCATACAACAGGAACTAATAAAATGAGTGTGGATATAAAGGTCCAGTTCTTACCGCCCATAAGTGCAGGCATATAGTGTAGACGAAACGCAATGTAGCACCTACAAGGCCTGGTAAGGCTGCGAGTGTAAATAATTGTTCAGTTGTAAAGTGGAAACCTGCGCCATTTAATTGTGCTGCGATGGTAGCCCATAGATACCATACGCAAAAGGCTAAGGTTAAGGCAATAGTGGATATTACCAAGTTTTGTTTGGCGATTTTTTTACCAAACTTTTTCCCAAAAATTCGGGATTTTTCTGGCTGCCAGTTCGCAACAATCTCTTTGCGACTTGCACCTACTTGAGGCATTTTTCAGTTCTGACATGAGAGCTCTCCTTTAACTAAAAACACATGTGATAAAGGGTAGATCTTTTCACACGAATATGTGGCACATCTCGTTTAAAAGCCTTGTAAAATATGGTACTATAATAATAGAGAGTGTGCCTAAAATCACACCATTATTATATAGGACAGAATATAATGTGAATGTGACGAAAAACACACTTATATGAGAATTAATCGGTTATAATAGGGATAATATACGTAAAGTATATAGTATATGTGCCTTTTGTGCATGGCTGTTTGTGAAAGCAACTTTCACAATCAATGTGGACAAATGACACTGAAAGATGCACGGTGATAGTATGGAACAGGAGTTAATTAACCAGTTACTTGCATTGCCAGGAGAAACAGTTCACCTTGAAAAAGGCGAGTTTTTGTTTCACGAAGGTGATATAGCAGATCATTTTTTTATTGTCCGTGAAGGGCGACTTAGTATTAAGAAATTTGAGGCAAGTGGTCATATTTTTGCTCATCGGTTGGTGGGGCCAAATAATGTGCTTGGTGAAATTCCTTTGTACGAGACGAACACCCGGACTTACGTGTTCAATGCGATTGCACGTGAAAAATGCTCGGTATATTCCATCCGTTATGATGTTTTAGAACCAGCCATTGCAAAGGACCATTCACTGGCCATTGCAATGATGAAAATCTATACACTTCATATGCGGCGACAACAAGCCAAATACAGAGATTTGTTGTTGTATGGCAAAAAAGGTGCATTCTATTCAACACTATTGCGTTTAGCTAATAGCTATGGTATTCAACGTGATGACGGTATCTATATAGACATCGCGTTAACAAATCAAGAGTTAGCTGAATTTGCTGCCACATCTCGGGAAAGTTTAAACCGCATGCTCAGTGAGTTACGAAAATTAGGCTATGTAGCCTATGATAAACACCATCTGGTAATCTGTGACTTAGATGCATTAATCGGATTACTCGATTTAGATAGCGACACGATCGACCCTAATATCAGTAATATCGAATAATTGTGGATATTCGCCCTTGTTGTTGGCATTGCTAACGCAAGGGCTTTTTTGTAGTTTTAAGGAGGACACGAGATGAGTTTATTGTCTCAGAAATTCAAGTTTCTTCGCAAGAAGGACGTATCTCCAAGCGGTCACCAAATCACAGAAGAAGGCGGTCGCGAATGGGAAAATTTTTATCGTGACCGTTGGTCCTACGATAAAGTAGTCCGCACAACACATGGCGTAAACTGTACTGGTTCTTGTAGCTGGAACATTTACGTTAAAAATGGCGTCGTAGCATGGGAAAACCAAGCTACAGATTATCCGGAAACACCTGATGATATGCCGGATTACGAACCACGTGGGTGCCCTCGTGGTGCGACATTCTCTTGGTATTTATACAGCCCATTGCGCGTAAAATATCCATATGTACGCGGCGAATTGGCTGAGCTTTGGAGAGAAGCTAAGAAAACAGCTAAAAATCCTATCGAAGCATGGAAATCTATCGTAGAAGACCCTGAAAAAGCGAAAAAATATAAATCTGCCCGTGGTATGGGTGGCTTTGTGCGCTCCACTTGGGACGAAGCGACAGAAATCACTGCAGCATCTTTACTATATACAGCAAAAACATACGGCCCTGACCGCAACGCAGGCTTCTCTGTAATTCCAGCGATGTCCATGTTGTCCTATGCAGCAGGTGCTCGTTTCCTTAACTTAATGGGTGGTTCACCATTGTCCTTCTATGACTGGTATGCCGATTTGCCACCATCCAGTCCACAAGTTTGGGGTGAACAAACGGATACACCTGAATCTGGTGACTGGTACAATGCTGGCTACATCATGACTTGGGGTTCCAACGTACCGTTGACTCGTACGCCTGATGCTCACTTCTTGACAGAGGTCCGTTACAAAGGTACTAAGGTTGTATCTGTATCTCCTGACTATGCGGAATCTACAACTTCTTCTGATGCTTGGCTTAATGTGAAAGCCGGCACTGATGCGGCTCTTGCTATGGCAATGGGTCATGTTATCTTAAAAGAATACTACATCGATAAGGAAACTCCATACTTCAAAGAGTATGCTAAAGAGTTTACCGATATGCCATTCCTTGTACGCGTTGAAGACATCAACGGTGCAATACAACCAGGTCGTTTCTTAAACGCTAAGGATTTAGGTAGCAAAGAAGACGGTGCTGATTTCCAAACTGTATTAATTGATGAAACAACAAATGAAATCGTTGTTCCAAATGGTACAATGGGCGACCGTCACACAAATCCACAAAAATGGAACTTACGCCTTGAAAACCGCAATACAGGGGCTAAATTGACCCTCGCTTATCCGTGTTTGACCAACGCCAAGATGTGACTGTTGTTAAGTTACCGTACTTTGGCGATGAAGAGCACGAAGGCGTTATTGAACGTGCTATTCCAACTATTACAGTACAAACTGTAGACGGTCCTGTAAAAGTAACTACTGTATATGACCTTATTCTTGCTAACTATGGTATCGATCGTGGTATCGGTGGTGAAGTGGCAACATCTTATACTGATGACACTCCTTACACACCTACATGGCAAGAAAAAATCACTGGCGTAAAAGCAGATATTGCTATTGCCACAGCTCGTGAATTTGCAGATAATGCAGAAAAAACTAAAGGTCGTTCCATGATTATCATGGGCGGTGGTATCAACCACTGGTACCATGCGGATATCATTTACCGTACAATCTTGAACCTCATCATGTTCTGTGGTACAGAAGGTGTTAACGGTGGTGGCTGGGCTCACTACGTAGGTCAAGAAAAACTTCGTCCTGTTGAAGGTTGGGGCGGTATCATGACAGCTAACGACTGGAGTAAAGCGCCTCGTTTGCAAAATGGTACATCTTGGTTCTACTTTTGCTACAGAACAATATCGTTCTGATTGCATCGATTTGGCAGACCGCGTATCTAAATTAGCTAAGCCTCGTTACCGTCATCCCTGGTGATTACAACGTATTGGCTGCACGTTTAGGCTGGTTGCCATCGTACCCTACTTTCAATAAAGGCAGTCAAGAATTGATTAACGACGCTCGTGCAGCAGGTGCTGGTACAGAAGCAGAGATTAACCAATATGTAGCGCAAGCATTGAAAAATAAAGAATTACAATTCTGCGTAGAAGATCCAGCGGCTAAAGAAAACCACCCACGCAACTTGTTTGTATGGCGTGCGAACCTTATCGGTTCTTCCTCTAAAGGCCATGAATATTTCTTGAAACATTTACTTGGTACAAAACATGGTGTTCTCGAAGATGATGACGCACCAGTAAAACCAGAAGAAATCAAATGGCGCGAAGCAGATGAAGCTGGTAAGCTTGACCTCTTAATCGACATCGACTTCCGTATGGCTTCTACAGGCTTGTATTCTGATATCGTATTCCCAGCGGCTACATGGTATGAAAAAGAAGACTTGTCTTCTACAGATATGCATCCATATGTACACGTATTCCAAGCGGCTGTTGATTGCGCATGGGAAACTAAATCTGACTGGGATACATTCCGTACCCTTGCAGAAACAGTATCTCGCGTAGCGAAAGAATCTGGCTTCACAGAATATGAAGATATCGTAGCATTACCTCTTGGTCATGATAGCCCAGGTGAAGTGGCTCAACCAGAAGGTAAGGTTCTCGACTGGAGCAAAGGCGAATGTGAACCAATTCCTGGTAAAACAATGCCGAACCTCGTTCATGTAAAACGCGATTATAGTAAAATCTTTGAAAAATACATTGCATTGGGACCTAATATTGAAAACAAAATGGGGGCTCATGGCATGGCTTGGGATGTATCTGATGAATATCAAGACATTGTACGCATCAAAAATGGTATTATCGATAATCCAGAATTCATTTCTCATGGCCGTCCTAGCATTTACGAATGTAAAGAAGCTTGTAATGCCGTATTGACATTGTCCTCTTGTACAAACGGTAAATTGGCTGTTCGCTCTTGGAAAGCAATGGAAGAAAAAACAGGCCTTTCTGGTCTTGAAAAGAACGCAAAAGGCCGTGAACAAGAAAAAATTACCTTCGATGACATGGTTCGTCAACCACGCTTCATTATTAGCTCTGTAACAAGTACTGGTAAGAACGATAAAAACCGTCGTTACTCTCCATTTACTACATCTACAGAAGATAAGGTACCATTCCGTACCGTAACAGGTCGTCAATCCTTCTATTGCGACCATGAAATGATGCGCGATTACGGTGAAGCTATGGCATTGTACAAACCGGTATTGTCCTATAAACCAGTACAAGGTGACTACAAACAAGAAGGTGTTCCTGAAATCACATTGAAATACTTAACACCACATCACAAGTGGTCTACACATAGTATGTATTTCGATAGCCAACAAATGTTGACATTGTTCCGCGGTGGTCAAACTATTTGGCTCAACGAAGACGATGCAGCAGAAATCGACGTTAAGGATAATGATTGGGTAGAAGCTTTCAATAAAAAAACGGTATCGTTGCAGCTCGTGCTGTAGTTTCCCACGTATCCTCGCGGTATTTCCTATATGCACCATTCCCAAGACCGTCACATCAACGTTCCTGGCGCGAAAGTTAAGAAACAACGCGGTGGTACGCATAATGCACCAACTCATATTCACATGAAACCGACACATACGATCGGCGGTTATGGCCAATTGAGCTATGGCTTTTAACTACTATGGCCCAACTGGTAACCAACGTGATATGACAATTGTGGCTCGTAAAATGAAGGAGGTAGATTGGCTTGAAGATTAAGGCTCAAGTATCTATGGTCCTAAATTTGGATAAGTGTTTGGGTTGTCATACATGCTCTATCACTTGTAAAAATACATGGACGAACCGCGAAGGCGCGGAATATATGTACTTCAATAACGTGGAAACTCGCCCAGGCGTAGGTTACCCACGTCATTGGGAAGACCAAGAAAAATGGAAAGGCGGCTGGACATTAGATAACTCCGGTAAATTAGCTCTTTCTACAGGTTCTAAAACAAATCGTTTGATGAAATTATTCTTCCATCCTGAACAACCAGAATTGAAGGATTACTTCGAACCTTGGACATATGACTATGAAACATTGATTCATGGTGGTCGTAAAAACAACCAACCAGTTGCTCGACCTCGTTCCCTTGTGACGAAACAAAAAATGGAAGTTACTTGGGGCCCTAACTGGGATGACGATTTGGCTGGTGGTCAACATGCTCGCTCTGATGTGAACTTAACTAAGATGGGCCAAGATATCGTATTTGACTATGAAGAAGTATTCATGCGCTACTTGCCTCGTCTTTGTAACCACTGCTTGAACCCTGCATGTGTAGCTGCATGTCCATCCGGCGCGATTTATAAACGCGACGAAGATGGTGTGGTTCTCGTATCTCAAGATGTATGCCGCGGTTGGAGACATTGCGTTCCATCTTGTCCATACAAAAAAATCTTCTATAACTGGGAAACTAATAAAGCTGAAAAAAATGCGTATTCTGTTACCCACGCTTTGGAAAAATGGCTTTGCCTCAAATCTGTGCTGAAACTTGTGTAGGTCGTATGCGCTATGTTGGCGTTGTATTCTACGATATGGACAAAGTAGAAGCTATGGCAGCTACAAAAAATGAACAAGATATTTACGAAAATACATTAGATTTGATTTTGGATCCTCATGATCCAGAGGTTATCAAAGCGGCTCGTGCTGAAGGCATCTCTGAAGCATGGATTAAAGCAGCTCAAAAATCTCCTGTATACAAACTTGTAAAAGAGTGGGGCGTGGCATTGCCATTGCATCCTGAGTATCGCACATTGCCAATGGTTTGGTATGTACCACCACTCAGCCCAATCTTGCAACGTGTAACATCTGATGTATACTTGCCAGATGCACATGAAATGCGCGTACCTGTACAATACCTTGCTAACTTGTTTACAGCAGGTAATACAGAAATTTTAGCTCGTACATTGCAACGTGTTCTCGACATGCGTGAATACATGCGTCGTCGTGAAACAGGTGACGGTCCTATCGATCACAATGTGGAGTTAACAGAGGATCAAATGTACGGTATGTACAAATTGTTGGCATTGTCCAAATACAATGATCGCTTTGTTATTCCATCTGATGTAAAAGTATCTCGCGAAGGTCGCCTAGAAATGCAACAAAATCGCGGTTTTGCTTGCCCTACAGGGGGATGTCAATAATGAAGGATGCTCAGAAAATCGCTCTTATTGCGTCATTTCTTCTACGCTATCCTGATGAACAATGGTATAACGAATTACCTGAATGGAGAGAGGACGCCCAATCCGTTGGGCATCCTCAACTTCGCCAAGGTTTATTAGAATTCTTCGACTATGTAGAGGAATCCAATAAAAAAAGAATTCGAAGACTCAATTTGTTCGTACCTTTTGATTTTTAGTCAAAAATACAACGATGTATTTATCGACTTATGAATTGCAAGGTACTGGGGAACAAGCAGAAGAACTCGTTAAATTTAAAGCGTTCTTCCCTAGAAAAACGACTATGATTTGCCAAAAAGAAATGCCAGACTATATTCCAGCACTTCTTGAATTATGTGCCGTTATCGATGATGAAAAAGCAAAAGAAATTTACGACTATTGTAAAGCCAAAAATTGGAATACATTAGAGAACGCTTCATTGAGGCTAAATTGCCTTTATGCATTCTTGTTTGATATTATCTTGTCTGTTGCAAATGGATTGGAGGACGGTGCACGATGAATCTATTCCTTTGGGGGCGCTTTTGCCTTACATCGCTTTCACCTTCTTAATCGTAGGTACTTTGGTTCGTTTCTTCTACTTTGAAAGAAACTGGACTACAAAAATCGAGTGAATTTTTAGAGAAAAAAACAATTGCGCATTGCCAATCCATTGTTCCACTTTTGGCTTGCTTTTGCGTTATCGGTGGTCACGTAGTAGGTGTGTTAATCCCCAAAACTTGGACTGCTGCAATCGGTATTAATGACCATATGTACCATGAAGGTGCGTTATACATGGGTGCTGTAGCGGGTATCATCTTCATCGTAGGCTTCTTGCTTTTGATGAAACGTCGCTTTTACTGTGCCTGCTATGAAAGTTAATACATCTGGCCTTGATAAATGGTTATACTTGTTCTTAACATTAGCTATTTTTAGCGGTATGGCTGGTACATTGCTTAATGCATCTGGTTTCTTTGATTACCGCGTATCCATCGGCCCTTGGTTCCGTAGCCTAATCTCCTTTATGCCGGATCCATCCTTGATGGAAGGCGTACCATTCATGTTTAAATTCCACATGTTAGCGTGGATGGTGGTAGCTATTATCTTCCCATTTCAGCCGTTTGGTACACTGCTTGAGTGTTCCACTCAACTACTTAGCACGTCCGTTCATCGTATATCGCAAACGTGATCGTGTATAATTGAATAGTTGAAACTTTATATCGGTTGCATACGGTATACTAGTTTCTCTAATAGCCCTCATGGTTGTGAAAGCTGTCGCTTTTACGGCTGTGAGGGCTTTTAGTGTTTATCTGCTCTTGGATAGTATTTAAAGTCTATATTGTAATATGGGCATATTCCTGCTATATGAGTAACATTCATATTTTTTTATTTGAGATTGGTATACATTTTTCACTTTACTATGAGAATGAAAAATTGGTATTATCTTATATGGTATTATTTTTAAATTATATAGTTAAACGTGAGGAGTCTCGATAATGGCAGAAGTAGTGAAGAAACAATTTAAGAGTAAGTATCATATTCTTATTTGGATCGCTGTGTTAGCACTTATTTTAATGGGAATGGTAGAATATGGGTATGTGACTAGTGGCAGATCATTTGGTAACTGGAAGGTTCATTTAGGTTTAATTCCCTATGCTGCATGGCTTGTATTAACCTACATTGCAACGAAGCCAAAATGGTTTATCAAACGATATAATCCCTAAAAGAAATGTTTGAAGTGCATCGTATAGTAGGTATTGTCAGCGTTGTCTTAGTCTGTGCTCACTGGTATGTATACTTCTTAAAGGCCCTAAAATCTTTCTTAGGTTTTTGGGGCGGTTATATTTCCCTTGGAGCCATGTTTATTGCTCTTATCTTTGGTGTACTATACTTAACACCTTGGATTGGAAATATGGCAAAATCCGTATCTCGTAAGAAAGCGATTTGGATTCATCGTTTAAATCTTATTGCCATCATTGCAGCAAACATTCATGTTCATGGTTTTGGTCGTTTGTCCAAAATGGTACCATTCTTACCTGTATTTGATGTATTAACATATGCATTGGTTATTTATTACATCTATTGGATGATCAAACAAAAGCAATACTAAGAATGTAGTATATATTTTTTATAAATAGAAGCTCTCGTCTATTACTAAGAGATGAGAGCTTTTTTCGTACCTATCTTTACTTATTAGTGCATAAGAGATGGTCTTTTTTTCTTGTTTACGATACAATATATAGGTAAGTTATCTTAATATATTTAGGTAAATATATTCTAAATAATGTATTTTAATTAATTGCTTGAAGGTTGTATGGATATTTCATGGAAGCGCATCATCTATTTGATTTGCGCTATACAAGTCGGTGCGGGCATTACTATTATCGGCGTATTATCATTTATACCTTTATATTTGGTAGATCTAGGGCTGACCAATCAAGGAGAGGCTGCTATGTGGGCTGGTCTTGTATCTGGTGTAACACCTTGTATGGTAGCCTTGAGTGCTCCCTTTTGGTCCAGGAAAGCCAATGAACTAGGGCCTCGCCGGGTGATGATGTTCATCCTTGCCACTCTGATGCTAGCTGTAGGGGCTGCCGGTTTTGCACAAACGCCGAGTCAGCTATTAGTGCTGCGTACCTTACAAGGCTTAGTGGGTGGTTTTGTACCCATTGGACTTGGTATCATTGTATTAATCACACCAGAGGAACGCGTACCATGGGCGATGGGATTGTACCAAGCATCGATGGTGATGGGTCTTGTTTTTGGCCCTCTTATGGGTGGTCTTGCTGCTGATTTATTAGGCTATCGGGCTCCGTTCTTTATGTTTTCCATCTTATCAGGCTTGTGCTTGTTAGCTGTGTACCTACTCATGCCTAATCTACAGCATACGCATAAGGTAGATAGTAATGAGTCCCAATGGTCATTAATTAAATCATTTCTTGCTATCCCACGTGTGCGATTGCTCGTGATTATGCAATTTTTATGTAATTTTGGTATTACCGGTATAGGTCCTATATTGCCACTCTACATTAAACACTATATGCAAGTAAATGATGATTTTGTGGCTACCATTGTAGGTGTTATTATCTTTGGGGCTGGTCTGTTTAGTGCACTAGCATCGATTTCAATCGGTCGCATTACTAAATGGATGTCTATGCCGAATATATTATTGACGGCCACCTGTGGTGTAGGCGGATTTTTTATCCTCCAATATCTTATGCCAAATGTGTGGGCTTAGGTATATTTAGAACCATTGCAGGATTCTTTATGGGCTTTATTACGCCTATAGCGAATACCTTGATTTCAAAGGCTGTTCCCAAAGAGCGGCGAAGTATTGTCTTTGGTGCTGTATCTAGTGTAGCCATGATGGGCAATGTGTTGGGCCCTATGATTAGTGGTATGATCGCTAATTGGTTTGGTTATGGCATGGTATTTTGGAGTACTGCTAGTATCTTTTTTATAGCCGCTATATTTGTGTGGCGTAGCCTGTTGCGTGAGAGTATCTAGATGTCTGGATAGTGACAGGTTTATTGTTTGAGATTATGTGTATTGAGAGAGTTCATCATGTTATTAAAACAATTGGAGTATTTTATTTCTGTTGTAGAGCATAACAGCTTTACACAGGCAGCCTATGAGCACTATGTGTCTCAGTCGGCTATTTCACAACAAATTAAATCCTTGGAGGCTAGCCTTGGCGTTCCATTGATGATACGTGAAAAGCGTAGCTTTCATCTAACACCGGCTGGTGAATATTTATATCGGAAATGGTAAACAGCTGATGACGCGCGTTAAAAAAATTTACAAGATGAGACGGTGCGTGTCGGTAAAAAAATGAGCGTAAGTATTTGCGTATTGGCTATTTAAATCGCTATAGTGGCATTGCATTGCAGCAGGCATTAATGCGCACTACAAAAACGGTATCGTGACCTCGATGTGCGTATGTATAGTGGCAGCCATTCTGAATTGAATCAAATGCTCGATGATAATTTGGTGGATATCATTTTTAATGATTATTGGCAAATTAAGTCGGATAATGATTATGTAGCATATCCTATTAGTAAGGCCACCGTTATAGCAGAGGTGCCCTAAGGGGTATACCCCGGAGGGGTCTGTAGAGCTGAAAAGAATTATTAGATTTGCCGTTAATTCTTGTATGTCATGATGACCAACGGTTAGATGAAGAGGAAAACTATCGAAAATCGATGGGATTTATGGGATCGTTCCTACAAGTTAAAAAAATCTTGAAGAAGCCCTGTTTTCTCGTTGGTGCTGGACAAGGTATATTATTGGTAGACCGATTCAAGTATCTAGTGGATACCATTCCAGGTATTGAGCGAAAAATGTATATTAAATAATGGTAAACCCTATAGAAAAAGGATTACTATTTCTATGTGAGTTCACAAAAATCCTAATACCTATGCAGAGGCATTTAAAGATATTTTCCTACAGGTCCTCGATGAATTTTAAATAACAATATATATGAATAAAACAGGTATCGCCTAAAACCACACAGCTTTATGGTGTAGTGATTTCAGGTGATACCTGTTTTGTGTTTATATGGACAGCATCATTAGAATGCCATCATAGACGAGCTTTATGCCATATATGATTAATACGGTACCGCATACGCGATTGATCCATACGAGATGGGATATCTTAATTTTCTTAGCTAGTACATACATGGTTCCAGCAAGGAATCCAAACCAAATCGGTGTCATCGCGAGGAATCCAAAGAAGAAGTGATATATGCTTTCAGCAGGAATATTAGCGCGAAAGGCGCCGAGCATCATGGATGCATCGATGACTGCTTGCGGATTGCCCCATGTAACGAGAAGTGCCATTAACAGGATATTTTTGATGGGGATGTTCGTATCAACCTTTTTGAGTGAAGGTGTAGTTTTAAATGTTTTGTATCCTAGGTAGGCTACGAGCAAGCCGCCTGCAATGAGAATGATCAGGTTGAAGACTGGCCATGCCTCGAGGAGCGCCCCAATGCCGTAAAAGGCCGCCGTACTCAAGGTCATATCGAATAGACCAATGATAGTGATAGTTAACAGGATACGTGGCAATGGTTGGACGAGGGCCGTATTGATGATAAATAGATTTTGCATCCCAATCGGTGCAAACGTGGCGAGACCTACTAATAAACCTTGCAGGAAATACATAGATAATCCTCCTTTCTTGATGGATGATACGTTTAGGTAAATTTGGTACGTATAATAAAAGAATAGACCCCTGTGTAGTGTTATAAAGTACTACATAGAAATCTATTCTGTATTAAACGAAGCTTTATTCTATTTTACCATAAACCGATAACATGTTGCATCCCTAGGCTGACGAGGGTGATGCAAATCCAGCATGCAGCGCCTAATGCAAGGGCACTACCACCAGATTTGATAAGCTTAACAAGATTTGTATTAAGCCCAATAGCAACCATGGCCATGGTGATAAAGTATTTAGAAATAGTTTTGAATATGTCTAAGAAGTGAATATCCACATTTGCATAGGACAATACAGTTGTAATCAGAGAACAAATGACAAAGTAAAGAACGAACTTAGGGAAGATGGCTGCAATATTAACAGATTCAGCGTTATCGCTTGCCTTAGCCGCTTGTTTTGCTTTGTACACTTGATAACTAGCAAGACCTAAACAGATAGGGATGATTGCCAATGTACGTGTCAATTTAACAATGGTTGCATATTCAAGAACTTGCGTGCCTGTGCCCTTCATGCTATCCCAAACAGCAGCAGTAGCTGTTACGGATGATGTATCGTTAACGGCTGTGCCCGCAAAGAGGCCAAAGCCCATGTTAGACAACCCAATAGCATCGCCAAGAGGTGGGAATATGAATGCAGCGACTACGTTGAAGAAGAATACAACGGAAATAGCTTGTGCAATATCTTGATCGCTAGCTTTCACAACAGGCGCCGCCGCAGCAATGGCACTACCACCACAGATGGAAGAACCGACGCCAATCAAAACGGCTGTGTTAGAATCGATATGCGTGGCTTTGAATATGATGTAAGAAATGATAAGCGATGTGGCAATGGTTGAGATGATAATTGGTAAGGAAACCCAACCTACATGCAATACTTGGGTGATGTTAAGACCAAAGCCGAGAAGGATAACGGCCCATTGTAGGATTTTTTTAGACGTAAATCCAATGCCGGCGCCCGTTTTTTCTCGTTTCCAAGATGTGAATAAAGAACCAATAATAATACCGAGGATAATAGCGAAGATTGGACTGCCGATAAAATGAAAATGCTGTCCTAATAGCCAACATGGAATGGCTAGAATTGCACAGAGCAATATGCCTGGCAGTGTTTTTGCATTGATACCCATCATAAAACCTCCTAACTGTACCTACTTGGTACATACATCGCTGTGGTATCGCGCAGGATGTATAAATAAACTACGACTTAATAGTAACATAATCGGGGAATTAATCGAGGGGATTCCTCATTAAGTATCTTGTATACATAGCTTATAGTATTGTATCTTATGGTGAAAGTTTTATATAATCTTATACGGGATAATTATACTTAATGAAATATGATTCCTAGTAAAATACGTAGAGAACATCAACATGTCTCATAGAATATGCGAGGTGCATTATGATTGATATTAATGGTATCATTGAAAAAAACAAAGAATATGTAGCTAAACATCCCTGAGCTTGCTCAAAAGGGTTTAACTAGTCATCCCTACAAAGAAATTAGCCATTGTAACATGTATGGATACGCGTTTAGTGGGGATGCTCGAAGAATCCTTTAGGATTTGATCGCGGCGAGGTTATCACCATTAAGACGGCCGGCAACAGCGTAACGCAAACCGATTGATAACATCGTTCAAAGCTTTGCTTGTGTCTACATACGGCATGGGCATCGAAGATGTAATCGTCATCGGTCACGAAAAACTGTGGTATGATTGACTTTTTCCGCAGAACAATTTATGGAATCTATGAAAGCCAAAGGCATTAATGAAGATGCCATTCGCATGATTGAACCAGGTCTTATCGATTGGATGGACCGTTTCACATTTCTGAAGAAAAATGTACGCTATACAGTTAAATTCTTGCGTCACCATCCATTATTCCCAAGAGGCATGGGATTCTACGGGGGATGATGGATCCTGATACAGGGGAAATTCCGCTATATTGAGGTTTAATTTTGATAACCCGATGAGCCTGATTACAATTGTACATTTGAGTAGAAATAGAGGGTCCTTTCCTCGCTCCACCGGCCGGGTCTGACTCGGCCTGCGGCCTCGCAGGGCCAAAGTCGCTGTGGAAAGGGACCTCTATTTCTATTTACTTTGCGTGTAAACTAGTCTCATTGGGTTATGCTTACCCGCTCAATATAGCGGAATCTCTCTATATTTAAGAGTGGAATGTCGCTGCGAGGGTATGAGTGGCTCTTGTTATAGCTGAAAATTGTCAACCTGTATAGATTGTATATAGTTGACTGTTCTATTTGTAAGTTTTATACTGTAATTAAATTGTCAACTAATTATATATGCATAGTTGTTAATGCTGATTCGATATGGTAAAGAGGTGCTCGTATGAGACAGTTAGGTGTTTCTATTATTGGTACGGATACGGATGTAGGTAAGACGTTTGTCACAGGTTTGCTTGGGGCGTTAGCGGTGGATGATGGTTTTGATGTAGGTATGGTTAAGCCTGTGTCGTCTAGTGCGGTTCCGTTTTCTCAATGCGGAACGATGGATGAAGATGAAATATGCATGGGTCTTGAAAGTAAGGATGCTACCTATTTGATGCAGTCTGTAGGTATTCCTGAGTCGCGTCGTCGCGAGGTGAATCCTATTGCATTGGCAGGGGATTATTCACCGCGTTTGGCGGCAGAGTTGGCCGGTGTAGACATCGATTATCCGGAAATCGTAGATCATGTAAAAAAACGGGTTGTAAATCAACACGATATTACATTTGTAGAAGGGGCTGGTGGAATTACAACGCCTCTTACTAAGGATATTACGTTTACAAATCTTATGACGGATATTGCATATCCTGCCATATTGATTGCTGATGGGCGTCTAGGTTCTATCAATCGCGTTGTGTTAACGTATGAGTATGCAAAACAGCATCATATTGATGTAAAAGGAATCATTGTAAATGATACGACTGTGGTGGATCCATTCTTATTAAAGACGAATATTGAGGATATGGAACGGTATACCGGTATTCCGGTGCTCGGTGTACTTCCTCCATATCAAGGACCTAATCAAGCGCATATCAAACTTGGTTGGGGGCGTTCGTTCTTAGATTCGGCTAAGATTTGGCAAACTGTATGGGGCATTTAGTGAAAGCTCTATATACAAGGAATCTGGAATTAAGTAGATAGTATAGATATAAAATCTTAAGTATGAGGTGTTATGATGGCAGAGAAACAACTTTCACAAATTGCACAATGGGACCACGAATTTGTATGGCATCCATTTACACAAATGCAAGACTGGTTAGCACAAGAACCTGTAGTTATCGAACGCGGTGAAGGCGTGTATTTGATCGATGACAAGGGTAAAAAGTATTATGATGGTGTATCATCCTTGTGGGTTAATATTCATGGTCATAATCATCCTGTGCTTAATCAAGCGTTGAAGGACCAAGTTGATAAGATTGCGCATAGCACATTGCTCGGATTGGTGAGCCCTCCATCAGCGCAGTTGTGTAAAGAATTAGTTGAATTGGCACCAGAAGGTTTGGAAAAGGTATTCTTATCCGATGATGGTAGTACGGCTATTGAAGTCGCTATTAAGATGGCGTACCAATACCGTCAATTAGTAGGTCAAACAAAGAAAACGAAATTTATTGCACTCAATGCGGGCTATCATGGTGATACATTAGGTACTGTATCCGTAGGTGGGATTCAGTTGTTCCATCAAGTGTTCCATAATTTGTTGTTCAAACCTTTAACCTTACCAAGCCCTGGTGTATACCGTGATGTAGCAGATCGAGATAAAGCATTTGAAGATTCCTTAGCAGAATTGGAACGTATCCTCAATGAAGAAGGAGACGAAATTACGGCTCTCGTTATGGAACCATTAGTGCAGGCTGCGGCCGGTATGCTTGTTATGCCTCACGGCTATTTAAAACGCGTTCGTGAGTTAACTGCTAAACATGATGTATTCCTCATCGTTGATGAAGTGGCAACAGGCTTTGGTCGTACAGGTAAATTCTTTGCTTGTGAACATGAAGGCGTATCGCCTGATTTTATGACCTTATCCAAAGGGATTACGGGTGGTTATTTGCCGTTGGCCGCTACATTGACTACAAAACGCGTATTCGATGCATTTCTTGGCACATTTGAAGAAAAGAAAACATTCTATCATGGCCATTCCTACACCGGTAATGCCTTGGCATGTGCTGTTGCATTGGCTTCGTTGAAAGTATTCCGCGATGAAAAGGTTATCGAAGGATTATCTGCGAAGATTGAGGCTTTTCACAAAGGCACTCAAACCTATCGAACAGTTAAAACATGTTAAAGAAGTACGTCAACGAGGTCTTATTGTAGGTATTGAACTTGAAAAGGACGTTGCTACTCACGAAGCGTATCGCCCAAATGATGCGGTAGGTGCAAAGGTTGCCGTTCTAGCTCGTGAACAAGGCCTTATTTGCCGTCCAATCGGCGATGTGGTTATCCTTATGCCACCATTGGCATCCACGGTGGAACAATTGGAAGACATGGTTCGCATCGTAGGTGAAAGTATTAAACGTGCCACAGAAGAAGAGGGCGTATTAGAAGATTTGAAGCCAATCATTCTATAATAAAAAGCATTTTACTTGCATAATGTAAAAATATATTCTATACATTCTCAAAAATACGATGATTATTCTGCATATCTATGATACTATATATGTATAGTATATATATTCAAAGGAGGTCATCGTATGGACATTTATGTAATTATGCAAGTCATTATCTTTGTTCGGTGCCATCTTCTTGGGCGTACGCCTCGGTGGCATGGGCATCGGCTATGCTGGCGGCCTCGGCGTCGTATTGCTGAGCCTCGGTATGGGGATGTTCCCAGGGCAAATTCCTTGGGATGTTATCTTAATCATTATGTCAGCCATTGCAGCGATTTGTGCATTGCAGTTGGCTGGTGGTTTAGATTATTTAGTACGCATTGCGGAAAATATCTTGCGTAAAAATCCTAAACACATCAACTATTTAGCTCCTACAGTTACGTATTTCTTGACAATCTTGGCTGGTACAGGTCATACGGCATTTTCTATGATTCCTGTAATTGTAGAGGTTGCAAAGAGCGAGAACATCAAGCCGTCCGTACCACTATCGATTGCCGTTGTAGCCAGCCAAATCGGTATTACCGCAAGCCCTGTATCCGCAGCGGTTGTTGCTATGAGCGGATTCCTTGAACCGTTCGGTGTTAGCTATCCAACATTGCTTGGTATTTGTATTTCCACAACATTTATTGCGGTTATGATTACTGCCTTTATCATGTCGACCTTTACGAACAATGATTTGTCTTCTGATCCTGTTTACCAAGAACGTTTGGCAGCAGGCCATGTGGCACCACCTCGCGAAAAGAATGTTGATTTCCATTTAAAACCAGGTGCGAAAAAATCTGTATTAATCTTCTTAATCGGTATCATTTGTATCGTATTCTATGCAACAGCGATTTCCAAGAATATCGGTATCATTAAACCGGTTATCTTTGGTCGAAACGATGCCATCGTCGGATTCATGATGATTATTGCAGCGGCTATCACATTCTTCTGTAAATTAGATACAGCACAACTTGTCAACACAAGTACATTCAAATCTGGTTTATCCGCCTGTGTCTGTGTTCTCGGCGTAGCGTGGTTAGGCGATACCTTTGTAAAAGGTCATATCCCTGAAATTAAAGCCATGGCCTCTAGCATGGTAACGGCATATCCATTCTTGTTAGCAGTGGCCTTCTTCTTTGCTAGTACGCTTTTGTATAGCCAAGCAGCGACTACACAAGCACTTGTACCGGCAGTAATCCTTGCTTTAGGTATTACACCGGAAAATACGGGATCTGTATATATCATTATCGCATCCTTTGCGGCCGTATCTGCACTCTTTGTACTACCTACATACCCAACACTTTTGGGGGCTGTACAAATGGATGATACAGGTTCGACCCGAATCGGTCATCTCGTATTTAACCACCCATTCTTCATCCCAGGCGTACTTGCCATTGCTATTTCTGTAGCACTTGGTTTCGTTGTTGCTCCATTGATGTTGTAATTGGTGAAAGCTTATAAAATCCTATACTATGCATAATACACAGGGCCTAGTCACATACGACTAGGCCCTGTTAACTGTTGTGCAATGGATACATTATTGGAAAAATGCTATACTATAAGTAAGAGAGGGATATATATAGTGTGGTTAAGCAAGAGTATATAGGAGCCTATTATGTATACGATTTCTATCAAGCTAGATATGAATCGCATCCCGCCGGAAGCATTCGAGGCAATGAGAGAGAAGCATCATATCTGGTATAAAACATATTTTGATGCAGGAAAATTTTTAATGTTTGGCACAAGACCAGATAACTCTGGTGAAAGCCTTATTATCGCTCAAGGAACAGCTGAGGACTTAGAAGAGGCTGTACAATTCGACGCATATTATGCGGAGCAATTGGCAACCTATGAGATTCGCGAATATAAGGTAACATTGTTCAATGAAGCGATTAAAAACTATATAGATTAATATTAGATATCCTCATATGAAAGGGCCCCTAGTACATTAGACTAGGGGCCCTTTTTGAAAGCTTATAGGACAAAAAGTGTGTGAAAACCCTTATGACACTAGTAAATATCTAGTGTTATAAGGGTTTAATCTTTTTCTGAAGAAGTTTGAGGGTGGACAAAAAGTGTGGGTGAAAACTTCAGTTAACCCTTGTAATTACTGACTAAAATGAGGTTATATCTTCCTATATATAAACAAATATGGAGGAAGAGTTTATGCGACAAATAAAATGTCCTGATTGTAATGAAACATGTATTAAACATGGTGTTTTAAAATCTGGTTCTCAGCGTTGGTTTTGCAAATATTGTAAGGTGGCATTTACCGTTAAAATTAATAAATTAAGTAAAGAGTTAAACCTATTCTTGAATTGGTTATTCAGCACAGATATTCAAGCTGATATGCCTGGTAAAGGTCGTACATTCAGGCGTAAAACCGCTAAATTTTGGTCCATATGGCCATTGCCACCAAAGTGGAAGAAGTACATGATGTGGTATATCTTGATGGAATTTACTTAGCTAGAAATTTATGTGTTTTGATTTGTTGCAATGATACTCATGTTCTAGGATGGTATGTCTGTCGTTATGAGCATGCTAGAGCTTGGCAGTGTTTAATGGAACGGATTGCCGAACCTAAAGTCGTTGTGTCTGATGGTGCTAATGGTTTGCCTAAAAGCATTACGTAAAGTTTTAGCCTCATAGCAGTCACCAAAGATGCCTGTTTCACATTTTTTGTCAGGTTAGACGATATACGACAAGTAGACCTAAAACGTTAGCTGGGAAAGACCTTTATAGTCTTGCCAAAGCTTTATTTAATGTGAAAACAATGGATCAAGCCTTTGTATGGATTAATGAGCTTTCAGCGTGGCGAATGACATATTCTGATTTTTTACGAGAAATGACGATTGATGAATTCGGAAATAAACGCTCTACACATGAGCGTTTGCTTAAAAGCTGAATCATCATTATGGCGCCTAATTAGGCAACAAACTTTATTTACATTTTTGGAATGCATTGATATTAAAGTACCTACAACAAATAATCGTATTGAAGGTGGAGTAAATGCTCAACTAAGAAGTATGTTACGGGCTCATAGGGGCCTTTCACTTGAAAGAAGACTAAAAGCGGTCTATTGGTGGTGCTATATGCACTCACCAAGACCGCTTTCTATTTCAGATATATTAAATTGTATGCCTACAGATGAATCGATTGCTGCTATCTACAAACGGTTATCTAGTTATTGCCAAATAGATCGTTCAATCCCTCAATGGGGTGATGCTCCTGTTTGGAATGAGCTACATATGTCTACAGATTTTCCAACTTATTGGGATTAGTCACACACACTTTTTGTCCTATAACCCCCTTTTGGCGTTTTATCTGTTTTTACAGTCCTTGCAGATTCCCGCAATTTCTAAGTGATGCTCTGTTACTGTAAAAATCTACATCTGTAAGTTCCTGTGGCATTTCTACGACGGGGCAGGTATGTAGAGGTATCATAGTTCCACATTTCGTACATACCGCATAGTGACGGTGCGTATGGGGTGTAATTTCGTAGTACGCCATGTCGCTACCCATGATGGTGGTACGTGTAACGATATCTTTTGTTTCTAATAACTCAAGGGTGCGGTAAATGGTAGACATCCAGGTGGTGCTGCCATCGCCTAAGCGTTCAGCAATTTCGATGGCGGTAATCGGTTTATCCGTTGAGTTTAATACGGACCAAATAGCTTCGCGCTGTTTGGTCTTTTTTATGCCTTCTGGCCAATGTGTTGTATTCATAATATCGCTTTCTATTATGGGTTAACTATTAACTGTATGTACCCTTGTACACATAATATTTATTTACTAAATTGCATCCTCCGAATAATGGATTTAATATTCTTGATGATGAGTACTACCAATAGGATGAATACCGATGTAAGTGATACAAAGCCACCTGGTGCCACGTTAAGATAATAGGATCCGAATAGGCCGATAATCATGGCCAGTAAACTAAATCCAATGGAGCAGAGTAAGGTCGTTCTAAAACCTTTTTCCAATTGTAATGCAGAGGCTACCGGTAAGGCAATCATGGCACTTAATACGAGAACGCCGACGATTTTGATGGAAATGGATACGGCTGCCGCCATTAAGATAGCAAATACATAGTTAATCAAATCCACTTTTACACCCGCTACTCGTGCTGCCTCTTCATCGTAGGCGATATAGAGCAGTGAGTTGTAGAGGAAATACAAGGTTAACACAGATAATATGGTGAGTACTGCAATGCTAATCATATCTGTAGTATTTACGGTTAAGATGCTGCCGAAGAAGAACACGTTAGCGTTAGCTTTCAGCTTGCCCGAACTGATGAGGGTAATGGCTGTACCGATGCTGAGAGATAAGATGATGGTAAGAATTAAATCAAGATGATGAGAAAAGTATTTTCGCAAGAACTCGATAAGAGCGCCGCAGATAGCGGTGAATATGAAAGCCCCTAATATAGGGTTCGTATTGGTCAATAAACCGAGGGTAATTCCGGCGAGGGATGCGTGGCTCATGGTGTCGCCAATCATACTGGACCGGCGTAGTACCATAAATATACCGATGCATGGGCATAATAGAAATGCAGACTGCTACGAAGAAGGCATTTTGCATGAAATCATAATTAAACATGGCGCACCTCCTTAGATGTTGTATCATCAGCCTGAGCCTGAGCCTGAGCCTGAGCCGTCACGTCTGTAAAGCAGGAACAGTTTTTATGGTCTACAGGATTGCATCCCCGTGTTATGCATGATTTCGCTAGCATATTGTTCAGGGGAACAGAGATGACCTTGACCATTTGCAATGTGATAGATATTTGTCGAATTTGCAAGAGCCATTTCTAATTATGCTCTACAGAGATAATCGTAATATGATGTTCCTGATTTAGTGTGCGCAAGAGGGCATAAATACCTTCTTGGCTCTTGCGGTCGATGCCCGTTGATGGTTCATCGAGAATGATAAGGTCTGGGCTACCGATAAGGGCCCGTGCGATAGAAACGCGCTGTGCTTGACCGCCGGATAATTTGCTGATGAGGCGGTCTTTAAACTCTGTCATATGTGTGAGCTCAAGAACGCGATTCACTTCATGCTTATCTTTGATGTTCAATAGCTTGCGATAGGAATCTAGAATTTCATGGACTGTAATAGGAAATCCAGCATGGGAGAAATCATTCTTTTTGTGATACATAACGAATATTGTTCGTGTTGCATGTGATGGAACCTTTTACAGGCGTTAGAAAACCTAGAATGAGGCGCAAGAGGGTGCTTTTACCAGAACCATTATCGCCTACGATGGAAATATAATCACCGCTATGCACCTCTACGTTTAAATCATTTTAGCACATAGGGCGGTTGACCTTGGTATGAAAAAAATAAAGATGTTGAATTGATAACATAAAAACCACTTTTCTGATTGACAAAAATTATTACTACGTTTATACTATAACTATATTACAAATGCAACTGAGTCGCAACTGCAATTAAAGAATACTATATATACTATAATAGCATGAGCACTCAGGATTTAGAAAAAGGAGGCCTACTATGGTCAAGAAACTGGTATTGTTAGTAGTTGGCGTGCTGATGGCTGCTCTATTTGCAGGCTGTGGTAATGATGCGCCAAAGGAACAAGCAGGTAAGAAAATCCAAGTGGTAACAAGTTTTAATGCTATGTCTGAATTTGCGAAGGCTATCGGTGGCGATAAGGTAGAGGTATCTACGATTATTCCAGATGGTACGGAACCACATGACTTTGAATTAAAACCAGAGAATATGAAACAATTAGCATCAGCGCAAGTATTTGTTTATAACGGACTCGGCATGGAACCTTGGGCGCAACAAGCGATTGATGCGGCTAAAAACGACAAACTTGTATCTGTGAAAGCATCTGACGGTGTAGAGGCTATTAAAAACACAGATCCTGACGAAATTAAAGAACATGGCGCTGAAGACCCTCATGCATGGTTGTCTTTGAAAAAAATGCTAAGATCGAAGTTAAAAAAATATTAAGGATGCATTGGTAAAGGTAGATCCTACTAATAAGGATTATTACGAAAAGAACTACAATGATTATGTAGCAAAATTAGATGCGATGATTCAAAAATACGAAGGTCAATTTGCAAAAGCTCCACACAAAAACTTTGTAACAGGTCATGCTGCTTTTGCATATCTATGCCGTGACTTTGGATTAGAACAAAATAGCGTAGAAGATGTGTTTGCAGAAGGTGAACCAAATGCGGCACAATTGGCTAAACTCATCGAATACTGCAAGGAAAAACAAGATTACCACAATCTTCGCAGAAGAAATGGCTAGTCCAGAAGTATCTAAGACATTAGCTCAAGAAGTAGGCGCTAAGGTAGAAACTATTTATACTATCGAAAGCAAGGAAGACGATAAAACATATCTTGAACGAATGGATGATAATTTGACTAAAATCTTAGGAAGTTTGCAATAACTTTTTATGAGTAAAATTAAACTATTTATAACATAAAAATATAATAAAATTAAAAGCAAGGTATATTCTATACCTTGCTTTTTATGTTATAATGAAATGAGCGTTTCATGAAAATAATGTACTATTTATGTGCATTGACGCATACTTTGTATTGTGTTGTATTAATAAGTATTAAGAGGACATATGATTGAATTCTTTGATCGATTAGTAGGGCCTATCGATACGGATGGCGTACGCATATATCGTCAACGTACCAGCATAACTCAATTAGTCGTGATGATGGTGCTAGCCGTTATATGTTACCAATTCACCGCTATAGGGTGATTCGGTATATGCGGAGGCTATGAAACACTTCATCATGAATCCCACAACATTTATGAAAAATTGAACAACTTCCTATGGTTAATATCATTGAAATCAATGGATTGCTACAAAAGTTGAGTACGACGACACCTCTGTGGGATGTGAGCAGATGGCTATTGCTGATTGTGAAAGCTTTAGTTATGGCTATACTTATCAGTGGATATGCATTATGGCGTGCTCGTCATTGCTATACGATGACTATTTTAACCGGTGTATTCCACTGTATTGCATATGCGCAAGTGGTAATCGGTATCTACATGTTGAGCATTGGTGTACTCTTTGCTTTCGCTAAAGCGCCTGTCGTCCTCGTGTTGTTATTGGGCGTATTTCTTACGATTATTTGCCTTCTTCTTACCATGTCCTTAATCACCGTGGTAGGACGTATTGTGGGGGCCTCCGTTTCGGGCAATGCCTTTGAAGGACTTCTCGTTATATGCGGTGCGTACATCATCTGGGTAGGCATAAAATTTTTAGGCATACTACTATTTTAAAAAGACACATTCCGTTTTTTGGAATGTGTCTTTTCATCGTTATATAGCAACTACGCATGATTTGTCCGATAATTCTTATTTGTCATGGTTGTTGTTTTCATATTCATTAAATAAGAATGCTACATTATCTTCATCGTATTCGATTTGTTCAGACCATCGTCTGATTTGTTCTGGCAGATTTCCGAATTGATGTGTTAGCAGTGCGATGAATACTGTGGCGTCAAAGGCGTATCGCACAAGGCTTTCTAACGAGTATTCTGCAAGCATATCAATTTGGCGGTATAAGATGTATTGATACACCTTGTTGAGTGCGGATACATCGATGGTGTCAGCCTTAAGTAAGTCCATCGTAGTTGATGCCGTTGTCGATGACAGCATGGCCTCTAAATGGGCTAGTTGTTTTGTCCATTCCTCATCGATAGGCTCCGTTTTCTTATATATAGTAACTAACTCTTGGCAGTAGTGGATAGAATGATTGAGTGTAAACTGACAAATAGCAGGATTAATACCTAATGCTAAGAGGTCAAAGATATTTTCGAGTACGGGACGGTCTTCAGCAGTAAATTCGCCGTCATCATCTTCGATAGTGAATAGCAATTGATCGCCTTCGGTAGCTAGTAACTTTTCTACCGATTCTTCGCAGGATAGACCGACGCCACAGAGCTCGAGGTCTTCGATATATTTATAGAACCGCGGATGCATATGACAGGTATCGCATAAACTATCTTCGCCTAGTTCTAAGACTACGCGGCACAATCCATCTTCCCGTAGCAACGGACAGGTAGGCTGTTTGTCGCTAAACATGAAATAATAGCCTTCGTCATCGACGGTCATAAATTTCCGTAGGTCTTCACTAATGGTGTAGGCAGTGTTTGATATAATTTAGCCGTCTCCTCATCTACATCGATAGTCCACTTTTGACAACATGTATGATGACATTGATTGGCTTTGCATTGAAATGTATGGTAAAAGGTTGGATATAAAGAAATCATAGTACTCACTTGTATATATTATTAACTACTGTTTTACTAATTAAATTGTAACATATGCTATCTATTCGTGGGTGTTATTTTAGATTATGATTTTGTTCGTGAAAGTCCTAACTATTGTGTATAATAGTAGTATATGGAATATTTACTAATACTATTTATGTAGGAGGAACTTATGAAATCTATGTTCGTAAAAGGCGGTATTGCATTGGCACTAGCAGCGGCATTTGGGGTAAATGCACCAGTTGTTGATGCGGCTAGTATTGTACCGGTACAACCGACAGTAGCAGTTGTTGATGCTAATCATGCAGCCATTGTAGGCGCCAATACATTGCTCAATGCTTTCATTCAACAACATCCAAAAGCAGCGATTACAGAAATTGCATTTGATGGCGAAGATGGTCAAATTAAATATGAAGTTGAAGGCTTTGATTCAACAGGTAAGTATGAGTTGAAATACAACTACAATACAAATCAAATTGGTGAAACAAAAGAAGGCGCATACAAGGTTGGTTTAGAGAAAAAGGCCTTTGATCCTACTCGTATTTTAACGCCAGACGCAGTTGTAAACTTTGCCTTTGCTCAAACAAAAGGCCAAGCAACTAGCCTTAATAGCTGGTCTGTAAAAAATGAAAAAGGTCGTTTTGTATACGATGTAGAATTTGGTGCCGCTAATCATCAAGAAATTGAAGTGCATGTAGACGCTTTCACAGGTGAACTTGTATCTGTAAAAGGCGTAAAATAGGTGTATTTGACATCTTACTGCAATAGGAGTAGGATGTTACTATACACATGCTGGTATAGCTCAGTTGGTAGAGCGGCTCATTCGTAATGAGTAGGTCGT
>BNJU01002257.1_pt1 | contig 72372 bp, 81 predicted proteins | sample 8539281 | NCBI WGS metagenome assembly BNJU01 (sample SAMD00202456, study PRJDB9452) | human saliva metagenome | isolation source: human saliva | place: Japan | reverse complement strand
TTCTGATTTCCGGAGGTAATGCCACCATTTCGCCCTTGCTCCCTTGATTCATCAATGCCTGCAGCGGGCCCATGTTCTTTTCTATTATCTCGTCCCTCCTCACCAGTTCTCATTTTCTCGCTCGCTATCTCGTACCCATATTTTCCTCTTTCTGGACATGCCGAGCGACCGGCATCTTCCAGGATCCTTTACGCAACCCCGGATCTCGCACTCCGCTCCAAATCGGCGATTCCTTCGTGGTGCGTCTCGCTTTTCTACGTCCCGGTACACTTCCAAAACAGTGCTGGCGTCCTCCTCTGATGATCTGGCGCTTCCACTCATGGCGGCATAATCCAAAATGCGTAAAGTGGTGGAATAACCCATCGCCGATGCGAGCGTTGCCGCTGTGTGGATATCACTTTGCTTTCGCTTTTTACCTATCATACAAGTGTTACTGTGGCGTATCCCTGATTTTTCCTCCAAAGCGTAAACATATATGCAAACTCTCGTTCAAGCCTCCAAAGGTGCCTTTTGAAAGATCCGGATTTCACCTTTATAAAACTCCTGATCGCCGCGGATATTGATCCACAAACCGATATTCATTCCAGGCGTGTCCGGCAAGCGCTCCACGTGATAACACCGCTTTCGCCCTCTTTCCCTCATCAACCGAACTCTCCTTTCTCCATAAGCTCTCTGCGCTTACAGATGCTCGATTTTCGGAAGATTGATTTGCTAGATATCATTGGATACTAATTGACTTCTCTCATTTGTTCGTAGCATTGAGAATCGCAAGTGACGCGTTTGGTCTGCGGTGGCTGATCACCCACCTGACGCTCGATATGATGAAGCGTAAACACAGCGCGGCTTGCGCGGCCGAGACAGTTGTGGCAGGCAAAGACATCGTGCCGAACGCATGCGGCTGCAGTTGCTTACAGCAGACATGCAGTGGTTCACAATAGAGGGAACACTCAGCACCGCGGCAGTTATGTTCCTCTGAAATTTTAGAGAGAAAATGCGCAATTTCAGAAAAATCTCGAAGAGGTACGGTGTCAACAAGAATCGTCGGTGCTGTGCGAGGGAATACTAGTCAACACTCCTTGGAGGAACGAAATCTATTAATTGTATACGGCTCTCCGCAAGCCGGACTTCTTGAAAACCATTTTTCTGCGCAATTTTCTTTCATCTAACGAGTCAGGTCTGTCTCTCTCGAGCAAGATTCCGGAGCAGCAATGCTTTATCAGCAGCGCCATGAACGGAATTCTAAATCCGAGAAATGACTTTCACTGGGAGGTGTCGGTGAATGAACAAATGGAGAGAGATCCTCCGTACTCCATTATGCATAACCAAAAGTACATTCCTAAGCAGCTGTAAAATGGTCGGCACCATAATCCGTCTTGACTCTATGCACATACCGACACTCGTTGGAAATCACAAAAGCGTTTTGGGATCTCATTTTCTTCTGTCGGATGGACGAGCATACTGAATACTGTTTTGAAGAGGATATCCGCAATTTCACCTCATCAGCCTCAGTTCTGCCATATTCAGAAAACCTGCTGACATTGGCCACCATCAGAACTGTACCGCGGTCGCGGAAGATGGATTGCTATCGTACTATCGCTACCCAAGGCAATGACAAAATGTAGGTGTCTCTCATGCTAGGATCCTGTACCAGAGCGTGCGCGTCTGTCTGAATCTTCCGGAGTCCTCGCGTTGCCTCGCCCCTGAGAGACAGAAATGCCGGCCGCGACAGCTTTTATATAGCTGTGCTTTTGTTGCAGAAAGATGAAGTTGGTTTCGCCGTGTCCAGCGGTCGCGGTAGCGCGATCACGGCCCAGATATTGCCGGGTTATCTCTCACCAGTCTGGCATAGATAGCCTTCTGAATCTCCGAGGCGCATCCGCAGAAGCCCCATCCTCGTGGTAGCGGCGTGCAGCCTGACCTTATCAAACACCGCTTTCTTCGGTGAACTTGATTTCATTTAAACTCTCCTTTCCTGCCCCACGGGGGCGGCACACGTCTCTTTAGAACAATCGATCAAAGCATTTTATTTTTAGACTGGTTCCTTATAGAATATCATCGAAATCAAAAGTGATCAAACCAAGTCAGTAGGCTTCATCCTGATTTGACTCTGATAGCAAAGTAGCGACCCACATACGGCTTCGACAAGGAAAATGCTTCTCCGTCGCCATCGAGACCGACGGATGCAGTTCTCCGCTCCCTCACACTTCCCCAATGAACTGATCTCGTGGGTGATCTTTAACCATCTTCATAAGAAGACCTCGACTCATCGCCCTGAAGATAATCGTGATTATCTACGCCGCCGATATACAGTAATACTCGTCGCCTCGTTCTCCGGGCTCCCTACACCAGATCCAACCTTATCTACTCTTAGCAATGTAAACACCGGTAAGAGTGCATCGGAGGCGCAGGCTTTTGAGTTTCATGCGCTTGCTGTTTTCGCCATAGGACGGAATGTTGAGACGCATGTTCCGTCGTTAGAGTATCATCTTTACCGGCGCTAGACTCAGTGCGCTGCTTTCCGGCGGACGCTGAACAGAAGCGTTGGCTGTGCCGGTTCTCAGCTCCTGCTTCCGCAACCAACGAGGACAGATCCAAGCAATCGCTTCACCGCCGTCATCAGCAAACAAAAATTCTCTCTTAACACTTTCTGTCTCCTTTCGGCGTTTATAGTGTGACTTATTATACATCATAAAAGCTCATATGCTCACGATACTGCACCGCTAACTATCGAGTATAGCTGCGAAAGGAAACATAGGCACCGTAGCGCTTGCATGTCTCTTTCGTCGGCTGGATTTTTCCAGCTGTCTCGCCAGCCACCGGCAGCCATTCGTTCCGGCAGCAGCTTGCTGCCTGGCTGGTTTTAATGCAAGCTTCCACCAGACGCAGCTTCGACGCCGTTCGTCAGGCGTCGGATTTGCAGTGTCAGGCCCACCGTGCCACGAATTATCAACTATTCTACCGTGGTGTAACAGCGCTATGTCGAATCAAGGGGCTTCTGGCTCGGAACGAACATCGTGATAGCACCTTGAGACTTCTCACGAAGGGACGCGCTGTCCTTGCCATTTGTTTCAGCGCGCAGTGAGAATGATGGTTTCGTAAGTACTGCTTTAAAGTTAGCTAAATCATTTCAAAACAGCGCAGAGGATGAAGAAGAACATTTTCCTTGGCGGCTGCGGTGGCATCTTCGGCACCATGCTCATGGCTACGCCGGTTTTTGCCGGCAACAACGGTTGAACCGGACAAACCGCGGCATGGTGGTGCATCAGTTTCTCGAACGCCCGTACGCGCGCTCTTCCTGCGTGTCGGTCAACACTGGTATCTGTCAAGCGGATGCTGTCGCCATGGCAGACCGGTTATTGACTGACGAAGTGGCGGCGCGCGCCATGCGGACTACTGGACAACGGAAACATGTGCGTGTGGTCAACGTGAACGTGAATCATAGGCATACATGAATCCTCGCGAACGGCGGCCGCAGCTGTCGCAAAACAGCCAGTACGCGCCGGACGGTTATTATGTGGACGGAAACGGTGTACCGGCCCGAAGTCGGAACCGCGCAGTCCGGCGACTAGACAACAGTCAGAGCAGCGGACAGAACAGCACGCAGCTTTCCGAGGGCGCAGCTGGAGATCAGGTAATCGAGCTTGTGAGACCAGGAGAGAGCAAAGCGGTGGATTTCGCCGGAAACAAAGGACGCTGGGCTCACAATGGCGGCGTGATGCGTGGCGGGCGGAACTCGAAGTTTTGTCGCGCACGACAGCACCCGACGAAGTTCGGACTCGCTACGGCGTATCTGAGAGATCTCGGCTATAGGGTAAGTAGAACCATTAAGCCGCAGGCCAGGCAGGAAAATCCGGAAGAGGACTGACCCCGCGGATGTATTCGCAGCGACACAGAGCCGATGACGGAATCCGAGTTCGTGACTCCATCGGCGGGTGGCCTGAATCCGAACCAGCGCGAACCGTCCGCGAAACCGTGCAAAGAACAGCGGCTGGAATTGAAAGTACGTACCTGCGACTATGCGCAGGCCTTCCACCGATAGCGCGGCGGACACATGCGATATGTGTCGCGGAGCACTGACCTTCTGCCTGCAAGAGAGAGAGCGGCCCTGCGCCGCCCAGCTGCAGCCGGTGCCAGGCGGCCTCCAGGTGACCCGCCACAATGCGGTGACAGGGATAGTCGCCGTGAATATTCCGCATGTGAGAACGTGCGCCACGAGGCGCGCGTGTTTTCGATATCCGATCAGGCGGCAAGCTGTCCGAGTAGCAACTTTGTCTCGGAATTTCCGCGACGGCGGAGAGCACGCGCACAGGCAGTCATCGTTCAGTGCGGCGGTCTCGTGACATGGGAATCCCTTTCTGGTCAGCGAAACGTGAGTGGTTTACATCTCCGCAAGAGATGCGCAGCCCTGAGTAAGAGGGTTTTCGCGCGCATCCCGCCCGAGTTTCGGGCATCGTAGCTCGCGATGGCAGCGAGAGAGTCGCAGCAAAAGAGCAGCCGTCCGAAGGCAGCGTCCGCGAAGGCGGGCAAGTGCGCCGCACACCCATCTCGACGCAGAGATAGCCTCGCTTGGCGGTAGGTGCGACCATATCCCTGGGTCTCGGCGGCAGCGCATCGGTGGTCCAGCTGGTCAGGGACAAAGGGAGGCCTCTGTCTTCAGTACGCTTTATGGTCGTGCGACTTCGCTGTCGTTCGATATAGCGAAGCGGCAGGTAGTAGGAGCTGCCCTCGTCGCGAAGCGCGCGGATCGGCACCAGAAAGGCATTTTCCGAGTTTTCCAGTACGCCGCAGGAGCGAGCGCCAGGATGCTGCGGCAGCCGCTCGCAATCAGCGCATCCAGCATGGAACTTGGCGGTGCACCGACCGGCGCCTGCGCAAGGCTGATTTCTTCGCCGTTTCTCAAATACATAGATGGATAGTGGCGAGACAGTGCGAAATTGCAGCGTTTTTCCTCGCATGTTTTGCTTCGGCGTGCGGTGGATGGTATCGCCGAGGAAGGCAAAGAGGCACTCGAAAAGCGGCAGTCGCCGAATTCATGAGCGGGAGGAATCACTGGGGAAGTCGCACGGTATTCCAAGAGCGGGATTTCGTGTCGTTCTATCATGGCAGTCTGTTTCTGCAAGATTTTGAGCAGTTCAAAGCAGCGCTGTTTTGCTGTCAATCCGACGCTGAAGGGTCACATATGGCTATGATTGCCTTTTGAGAGGCGCGAATATGATTGAGGCAATCACGCGCGGCGCTACGATACTGCCGACGCCGCTTTCGAAAAGAGCAGTTGGAAGAAATTGTAAGAGCAGGCATGGCAGCGCCGTCCGCAAAGAATTTGGCAACCCTGGCACTTTGTCGTGACCGAGGGAAAAGCAAGAGAGAGTTCCGCGGCCATGGAGGCGGGAATCGAGCGGAGCGGCATTCTTCATGTTGCCGGACACGCCGCCATTATCGACGGGCGTCTGAGACTCGCGGTGACGTGAGGCGGCGTCAGTAATCCTGATCATATCGTCGATCGCGGCCGCCTGCAACCATGACGCTTGACCAGCGGGTCACGGAAATCTGCGGCACGGCGCAGTCGGTCGGTGCGCAAGACGAAAAACATGTGCCCTGCAGCGACGGCACTCGCATCGGCAGCCTCTGGATTTGCGGGACAGTTTCTTTTGCGCAGGCGGGATGCTAAGAGAGGAGGCGGGAGGAGACAGCGAGCCCATACGCTGTTGGCACCGGCTCATGCGGGCGGAAGAACTCGCCGCCTGCCGCGGCGCGCCCCTTTTCGGAGAGTTCAGAGGGACGGAATAACAGGCCTCGGAAGATAGATGCTTTGCCGGAACCGCTGTGTTACGGTAAGAAATGATTTTTAGGCACGATAGCCGATCCATAGATGGGTTTGACAGATAAAGGAGAGAATCATGCGGAAAATCTTAGTCATTGACATGCAACGCGACTTTTATTGACGGCGCACTCGAACGGCGGAGTGAGCGCCATTGTCCTGCGGCTATCGAACTCGATACACGCGCCGAGGACGTCTTTGCGACGCGATACACACGGCGAGCGACTATCTGAATACGCAGAGGGCATTACCCGGCGAAGTACCCGATTCGCGGAACGGACGGTTGGGAGCTGATGGGGATCGCGGCGCTGATTCCCGAAAGACCCGTATTCGACAAGGCACTCCCTGGCTCGATGGAACTGCGGAGGTTAGGAAAAGCCTGCGGCGCGGGAGAGTGGAACTTGAGCTCATCGGCCCTCGCACGGACATCTGCGGGTATTTGAACGCCTGCTCGCGAAGGCATCGCTTCGGAAGTGAAGAGATCGTGATCCTGCTCGCTGCGGCCGGTGTGACGCGCCGGAAAAACATGCGGCGGCGCTTGAGACGCTGCGCTTGTCAGTTCAGTGCGGCTGAGTTCCGGATTTTCGTGTTGTCGCGATGCTGAGTTGCGAAGCAGTCCGATTGGCGGCAGGAGTCAACAAATGAACCGGTACATACAGTTAAGAGAGGAAAGAAATGAGAGTCATAGATTTAACCCATACCATCAAAGAGGATATGCCGGTCTATCCCGCGGCGCCATGTGAGACACCGACTTCACACCGCTGAGCGTATATGAAAAGGATGGCTTTTCGGGAGAGTTCTTTTACGACGACCACGCACACGGGCACACACATGGATCCGCTGGCACACCTCTTTTCCCGCGCACCATCGCTGGACGAATTTCCGGCGTCGCAGTTTATCGGCAGGCACTCTGTGATTGATTGCAGCAGCCTGAAGGAAGGGGAAGAGATTGCGCTGCCCCACATCACCCGCTACGGGGAGAAGGCCGAGAAGGCGGACTCTTCTGCCTTTTATCTCGGTTGGGACAAGCGTGGGGAGTGAGCGCTATTTCGGCGACTACCCTTGCCTTCGAATGAAGGAGGCGCCTCGACTTTGTAATCCCGGGCGCATAGGGCATCGGTTTGATGTGATCGGTCCGACCCGATTGCGGATGCCGGATTGCCGCGGCATGAGTAGCTGTTCCGCGAGAAGGATATCGTGAACATCGAGAATCTCAAGAATCTGGGGCTCGCGGCGAAGAGCTCTTTTCTCAGCCGTTTTCCGCTGAAATTGGAAACATTGTGACGGTTCGCCGGTGAGAGCGGTCGCTTTCTGAGTTCGAGGAGGAAACTCTGACAGAAACGTATGTTTTGGCTACACCGAAATCAGAACATACATTCCGGAGAAACGGGCTGTGCGACTGTCGAACTCATTAGCTGCGCGGGAGCGCTATCATAGTCGAAGAGCTGTGTCAGTGGCGGGAGATGCCGACTCTTTGGTCTTAGTCTCCCCGGCAAGCGGAAAGCGGATTGCGCTGCCATGCGCAGGGATGCGGCGAAGAATCAGAGCGTTGCAGATTTAAAGCATACGCGTTTCGCGAGCTGCCCGCGGGACTATCTCACGCAGGATTTTCGCATGCTGGCTGGTTCGGGTGCGCTTCGGCGCGGAAACGGAGCGAGCGTTCCTGTTACATGTGTTTCGATCTTGCAGTGGAGGAAGAGGCAGAGAAGGTGGAAGGGTATTACCGGGAGACGGCCATACTCAGCGCAGTGAGCCTGGCGCGGATAGAGGCACTCATGCCCAGGAGGATCTTTCTTCGCGGCGCGGGCCATGGAGGACTAGTGAGGACGATTGCCCCTTTGCGGGGCACGGTGCCGCTCTCATCAGCCGGAGTATCGCGATTTGACGCCGAACGAGCCCGCGGTTATTTCACCTGGCGCGCGGCGCTTCGGCGAGGAGAGGTATCTCCGCACAGCGATGCCTTTGTGTATCTCATCTCAGCGAGCTCATGGCGTTGGGGGTCGGCGAATGCCGCAGAGGCACTTTCGATTGCATGGATGCTTTTGCGTTCGCCTGATTTTTCCGCGGGCTACGGGAGCGAGGCGCTGCAGCGGAATTTTAAAAATTCGGCGCTTTGAATATGCAGTGTTAAACCGCGCGGATGCGGCGCGCGTGCGGGGCATATGAAAACCCCGCGCTGCGTCACTGGGACGAGGCGCTCACCGTGCTGCGGGAGCCGGAAAAAGCAGAGCGATGAAGCTGCTTTTTGGCGGCGCTGCGGAGTCGGGCGGCAAGAAACTCACGGAAGCGCGGAGCGTCAAGGGATCTCGGGACAAGGCAGCGTTTCTCACTATGCCGCTATCTGAGAGAGCTCAGCGCCGCTTTATTTGCGGCCTGTTTGAAACTTGCGCATGCGCGAGCGGAAGCTCTTTTTCGATGCGCCGCGGCTTAAGGCGGTTTGCGAGAATGCGGACAAGGCTTTTTCCTATCAACTGAACGAGCTCGAAGTTTCGCGGCGACGGGAGACGGCTTTACTGGAATACAGCTATTTGCGGCAGCAGTTTGACAGCAAGCGCTTCTTGCCTTTTTAAAAGAGGCGGATACAGCGCTTCGCATTCGTTTTTGCGCGGCAAAGCCGAAAATATGTCGTTACGCAGGACATCGCACTGCGAGAGGCCTTTTCGCGTGCCTTTGTAGTTAGAGGTTATGGAGGCGGCGCAAAAGCTTTGCGGCGGTTCGTGCGGCGGGAAAAGCTCGCGGATATCCCGGCGCGCGGCCGCAGTCACGACGGCGGCCCTTCACCGAGGCAGAGACCGGGCCGAGTGGGAAGAACTGCTGCGGGCGGGAAGCGGAGAAGAATTGCGGCTTAGCAGAGCTTATAAACGGCGAGGAGAGCGAGCAGACCGGCAGTGCGTTTGCGCAAGTCGAGGTGGCGGCCGGTAACTTTGCAGAGCTTGCAAACAGAGGGCGAAACGAAGCAAACAGACAAAGTGGGCAGAACAGAAATTTCGATGCGCTCGAACGCCGCTGCTCTTGCGGCCTTGCTCGCGGAGAGAGCTGCGGCGGAACTGCAGGCGGCGTCATTGTTTGACCAGTCTCTTTGCTGAGCGGGTCAATCGAGAAACTGTATGAGCATTTTCAGATATTTGCCTCTGAGTCCGAGGGAGAGGAACTTCTCGTGCCGATTACCGGGAAGAGCTGGAGACTTTATTGCGGGAGACAGAGAATGAGTGATACGGAACGCGCTGTGCTGCGGCGCATTGCACAGGCACTTTTAAATTCCCTGCAGAGCGGCGTGGTGCCGCGCGTCGGCTTTTCGCCGTACATTGCGGTCGGGAGGAAGGGAGATTGCGGCGCTGCTTCGCGCACACGGAACTCATTGCGGAGGGCGGCGCTCGTTCCGTTTTCTTGATCGGAAAGTACGGCGCGGGCAAGAGTTTTCTTGCAGACCATGCGAAACTATGTCTTTGAACAGGGCTTGTGGTCGCGGATGTGATTTATCGCCGGAGCGGCGTTTGCAGGGCAGCAGGCAGGGGCTGGCCACTTATCATGAATTGATTGCGAACCCGCGACCAAGACCGCCGGAGGGGCGGTGCTGCGCCTTATTTTAGATCGCTGGTTTCTCAGGCGGAGCGGGGAAGCCGCAGAGGAACAGGGAGGCTTCCGGAGGACAGCGCTTTTGCGTTGGCTCAGAAAAAGATTGCGGCCGCGGTCGATGCGCTGCAAAAGACATGGTACACGGCTTTGAGTTTGCCATGGGCTCTGCGGGGCTATTGCTCCGCGGGGCGGAGGGCGACGATGAGAAAAGGAGCTGATACTCAAGTGGTTTCGCGGGAGCATGAGAATAGCGCGAAGCGCGGAGGCGCTCGGCATCAACCTCATTGTGAGTGATGAGAACTGCACGATTACATCAAACTCTTCTCGTAGTTCCCGTTGCCGCGGGGCTATGCGGGTATGCTGATTCTGCCTCGATGAAGCGGCGAATCTGCAAGATACCGAATGCGATTGCAAGACAGTATAACTACGAGGTGCTCGCTCACCATGTACAACGACATGATGCAGGGCGTAGGCGCAGCACATCGGTATCTCGATGGGAGCCACGCTGAGGCGCTCGAGGATAGCTGCCGCGGCCTCTTTTAGCTACGAGGCACTTTCTTCGCGGCTTGCGGAGAGCCGCTTTTTCCCGGGCGGGCAGCGGCGATTTGTTTTCACCGGTGCCCGCCCTCGAGGCGCCTCACGCCGGAGGAGATGTTGCGTGCTCACGGAGCAGTTTCGCCATACACGCGGCGCTCTACGGGGATGCGCGCGAAAGTGCTTCCGCGCCGACGAATTGGAGCTCTTTGTGCGGACTTGCTATGCGCGGGTCGGGCGGCGAGCGACAGCTTACACCGCGGGAGATGACGCGCGACTTTATTTTTCTGACGCGCTGCACCGGGGAACCGGAGAGCAGCATGGAGCAGTTGCTTTAGCCGGAAGCGGCCAGTGCGGTATTGATAGGGTTGCGAGCGAGTTATAGGAGACAGGCGGCGGGGACGATGCGCCTTTGATTTTTCCTTTTGAGACAGTGCATGGATATCTTTCATGCGCTATGCGCCCTTTATTCAGGACTTTATTTACCGCGAGAGCGCTGGCAGTTGCCCGCGCCGTGCAGAATGCGGCGGGAGATGTACTTTAACAGCGGGATAACCTGCGTTGCTCAGTGGACATAGCCTCCGAAAGACGGAGGCTGCTTTTCTTTTCCGATTTTAACCCTGTCTCGGAGGAGCCTCTGCTTCGGTCGGTGTGTCTCACATTGCGCCCTGAAGGCGTTAATCAACGACCAGTTTGAGCGCTCGACAGGCTTTTGCGAGCGCGCGGACATACGGGCTACCAAGTGGCACGAGATGCCGCGGAGCGCAAAGGAGAGGCTTATCAGCACCCGGAGGGGATTTTACAGATTACGCCGGAGTCGCTGGAAGCCCTGTTTTCATCGAAAGCGCGGCGGTTCCGACTTCTCTTTCGGATTTACGCTTTGTCGTGATTGATGAAATTCACGCGCTGCTTTTCGGGCAGGACCGCGGGCGGCAGACCTTTGCCTGATTGAGCGACCATGCGCTCGCTGCAGGCTGCGGCGGGTCGGGCCTCCGCCACCATAGGCAATCCAAAGGGAAGGGGCGTCTGTTCGCGGCGGGAAGCGGCTGCGACCGCGATTCCGCGCATGGAGCCCGGCAAAGAGCACTGGCGCTATCACTTGAGCACTTTTGGAAGACAGGGCCGCAGTCGTACAGCGGATACGCGCTTTCCACGCCGCCGCTCGACCGGGCGTTAGAGAGGCGCCGCGGGGCGGATCCCTGTCTCGGCCATACTTTACGCCCACAGCGCCGGCAAAAGTGCCTCATTTTTACGAACTCCCGCGAGGAGTGCGGAGTTGGTCTGTCAGGAATTAAGGCAGTATTGCGAGGCCATGCGGGAACAAGACCGCTTTTCATTCATCACGGAAATCTTCGGCTCTTACCGCGAGGAGCGCGGAGGAGGAGATGCAGCGCGTGGACTCTTAAAGAGCATCTGCGCGACGGCGACCTCAGAGCTCGGCATTGACGTGGGCAGGCTGGAGCGTGCCTTTCAGCTCGATGCGCCGTTTACGGTCTCCGGCTTTGCAGAGGCTCGGCAGAACGGGGCTGCGGTGCCCCGCGGAGCTCTGGTTTGTGATGCGGGAAGAGCCTGCCGAAGCGCGGCTTCGCTCCCGAGGCCTTTCCCTGGTATCTCTTAGCAGGGCATTGCCTTGCGCAGCTCTACGCGGGAGAGCGCTATGCGGAGCCGCCGGACACGGCGTCTCGCCCCACAGTCTCCTCTACCACCAGACCATGAGTACGCTCGCCTCGGAGGGAGAGCTCACGCCCCGGGAGCTTGCGCGCCGCGTCTTGACGCTCACGCCGTTTGAACGCATCCGGAAGGAGGAATACGGCCTTCTCTTACAGCATTTACTCGCATAGACTACATCAACCGCACGGCGGAAGGCGGCTCATCATCGGCATCGCGGAGAGCGCGTGGTGAACAAACTCATAAGTTCGTGCGGTTTTTCAGGAGAATGTGGAGTACACGGTGAGAACCGGGAGCGAGACCCGGCACCATTGAAGCTGCCGCCTGCGGGCGAAGAAAATCGCGATTGCGGGGCGGGTCTGGGCCGTGGATGAGGTGGATCATAAGGCCCACACCGTGCTCTGCACCTTAATTAAGGGCAGGGTTCCGGCCTACTTCGGCGATGTTCCTGGCTCGATCGAAACGCGTATTCTGGAGCGCATGCGGAAGACGCTCCTGGAAGATCAGGTCTATCCGTACTTGCAGCGGAATGCGGCGGGCGGCTTTTTGAAGCGCGAACGCTGGCGGCGCGCACCCGGCTTAAAAAGACTTCGCTTTTGCCGCTCGGTGAAAAAAATATGGGCGCTCTTCCCTGGCTCGGGAGCTATGCCTTTCGCGCTGGAGCGCTTTTAAAGCTTCGCTGTAAGGATAGGCTCGGTCTAAGGGGCTTCACCTCCGCGCGGCCGTATTATATGATCTTTTCAATGGAGGTCGGGGAAGAGGAGTTCTTTGAGATTTTGCTCGACGAGGCCGAAAAAGACTTTGCGCCGGAAGAGTTGCTCTACGAGCGCGAGGTCCCGGTTTTTGAAAAGTTTGACTGCTATGTACCGGAGGAACTCGTGCGCCGCGGTTTTGCGCGCGGTGTGCTGGATCTTGAGACCATGCTAGTGCGTGTGCGGGGGCGGTTCGCATTGCAAGATTGTGATAGACCTGCTATAATAGGTTGAGAGAAGCCCATGTCGGGCGCTCGAAAGGAAAGGCGATGTAGTGGGAATTCAGTGCAAAACAGTCGATTATCACACCGGAGGCTGTTTTATCATCGGAACTTACGATGAGAACGGTGTCCCGAACGCAATGAATGCAGCCTGGGGCATGCAGAGTGACTACGGGGAAATTACCATCCAGCTCGCAAAGCATAAGACCACGGATAATCTGAAGAAGACGGTGGCTTTTTACGGTCGCCTTTGCGACCGAGAGCACGGTGGTCATCTCCGATTATTTCGGCATCGAGAGCGGCAACAAGATCAATAAAAATCGAACAAGCGGGTTGCCATGTGCGGAAGAGCGTACATGAACGCGCCAATCATCGAAGAGTATCCGGTCACCTTAGAGTGCAAGGTGAAAAGTTACAGCGATGAGACCGGCCTTTTGGTCTGGCGAGATTGTGGCGATGCAGGCGGACGAAGCGGTCTTAACGGACGGCAAGTGGATTATGATAAGCTTCGCCCTCATCATGTTTGACATTTCGAGCATGAGCTACCGCGTAATCGGGCCGGTGGTCGGCAAGGCGTACCACGACGGTCTGGCACTGAAAAATGAGAGAGAGTGCAGGGTCAGCCGCAGCTTTTTGACAGCGGCGTCTCCCGGAGCGTCGTGAGGGAAAAGCGACGAGATTATTCGGCGGCACGGATTTGGTGTTGTACTTCTTTTTCTACGCTTTTGCGGCGTGGGTGCTGGAAACCTTATTTTTCAGCCTCAAAAACAGCGCTTCGTAAACTGCGGCATTCTGGATTTGCTGCTGTCCTTTCGCACGGTGCGGCCATGGCAAATTTGATTCTTGTGAGCAGCGGGGAGATGCCTGAGCGCTCACGCTTTTGTTCGGTTTTGCAGCAGACCGTGGCACCGGGTATCTCTCCGAGGTTTTTGCGGAGCGCTTGCTCCGCAAAAACCCGCACTAGGCAGAATCAAACTAGGACCCAATTTTATGCTGCGCTTTATTATGCGGCGCTCGGACCAGCGCAATCTATGAATCACTTCGATTGTTGTGCAGCCCCTGCTCTTTTCGCTGATTTCCTGCTGCCTGTACCTGCGCTGCGCATCATCGCCGGGGTGTTGATGCTTCTTTTGCTCAGCGACCCTCGTGCTGGTGGCTGTCTTGGCGCGCTATCGTCACGGACTCTGCGGGGCGGCAGTTTCTGCAGGCACATAAGATGAAACTCGGAGAGCGGCTTTCCGCGCATCTCTGGGACAGAGTGTACCGCGTGTATCCTTCGCTTCGGCAGACTGAGAGCGGCGGCATTGAGGCTGCGGAGCGGGAACCTGCGCGCAGGGCGTAGTCTCTGTGGAGGGTATCAGCTTCGAAAGCTGGTTTGGATGCTGTTTCTCGTGCCCTGATCGGCGATGTCATCGAGACCTTTTATGTCTTTTTACGGCGGGAATTTTGGATGCGGCGCTCCAGTCTGGTGCTTGGCCCGTTCAGCATTGTCTGGGGCCTCGAGCGGTCGTGATTGACCCTGGTATTATCCCGGGTCGAAAAAGAAAAATACTTTGAGCATCTTCTTTGCCGGCTTTTTCTTCGGCGGAGCCTTTTGAATATCTCTGCTCGGTCTTTACCGAGGCCTTTTTCGGCATGAAGTTTTGGGATTACAGTCATATCCCGCTGAATATAGACGGGAGAACCAATGCCTTTTTATGGTATTCTCGGGCTTGCTCGGTTGTCTGGCTCCCGCTACGCGTACCCGCCGATTTCCGCGCGGATTGAGAAAAATCACACCGGTACTCGGCCTGGCGCTCAGTTGGGGCATCGCGATATTCCTAACTTGCAGATATGCTGGTCACGGCGGTCGTCATGGTGCGCGCCCATGAGAGGCTTACAAAGCCCGAGGCGGCGAACATCGTGAGGAGTTTATAGACCGCTATTATCCGAAGAAAGGGTCAGAAAAACTCTGGCCGAATATGAATTTTCTGAGTCAAGAGTGATATGTACCCAGAATTCTGGACACATTGACTTTCGTTAGGCACCCGCAACTGGATGCTATCTGTATTGTACAGGAGGCATCCAGTTTGTTTTCTTCTGGATTCTCCTGTTGTTATAGTAATCGATATAATCATCGACTGCAGTAACAAATTCCTCAAAGGACTTGAACTCTTGCTCATGTCCATAGAACATCTCATTCTTCATCCGACCAAAGAACGACTCCATAATGCCGTTATCATGGCAATTCCCCTTTCTGGACATCGACTGTGTGATGCCATGCTTCTCAAGCTCGGTTCGATAGTAGGCGTGCTGATACTGCCAGCCCTGATCTGAATGCATAATCAAGCCTGTTAACTTTGGGAACTTTGCAAATGCCTTATCCAGCATGTCCTGATCTGTTCCATATTAGGATGCAGCGAAACATTGTACGAGATAATCTCGTTCCCGCACATGTCGAGGATTGGAGAAAAGTAGCACTTCCCCCATCCCATGTTGAACTGAGATACGTCTGTTGTCCATTTCTCGAGGGGTGTGTCTGAAATAAAATCCTGTTTAAGGAGATTGTCAGCGGTCTTGCCCACCTCACCTTTGTAAGAATGATACTTCTCCTTCGGACGCTTGCCGAGCAGTTCCATGTCGTGCATGAGCCGCTGAACACGCTTGTGATTGACCTCAAATCCACGATTATGCAGCTCCGCCGTAATTCGGCGGACACCATATCGCTGCCGGTTCTCATCGTAAATTCTGCGGATCTCTGCGGAAAGACCTGTATTCCTGAGAGCAACTGCGTCAGTCCTGCTAAGTTCATAGTAGTAGGTGGACCGGGACATTCCCATTGCTGTCAGCAGGTACTTCAGTTTGTATCCTCTGTCGCGGAGTTCTTTGATGATCGCTGCTTTCGCCTTGAGTCGCGCAGCTTCCTTTTCTTCTCTCAAGGCGATCTCTTTTTTTATTACTTCGTTCTCGGCCTTAATCAAGGCGTTCTCTTCACGAAGCCGGAGGAGCTCCTCGTATTCACTCTCCTGGAGTTTTCTGGGATTGTTGATATTTACTTTCTTCATCTTCGCAGGATCCTTTGGCTTGCGGCCTTCTTCTACTTACAAGTCCATTGTACCCGTAAATCTTATATTTTTGCACCCAGTCATAGAGCAGACGGCTCCCAATGCCGGCCTCTAGCGCAACGGACTGTGCCGTCCTCCCGGCGAGAACCTTTGTGATTAGCTTCAGTTTCTCTTCAGGCGTCCACGGATGCTGCTTTCCATGCTTTTAGGACCTGGGAGCCATTTGCCTTTTTCGGCACGAGCCCATCGACGAATCATGGCGTGAAAGTTACCCGGATCGTTATAACCTTCCGGTGTCTCTGGCCATTTCCCTGTCGATACAGGTCGACACACATCTTCTTGAATTCATAATCATAGCGCATGATAAAACCCTCTCTACCAGGACACTTTCGTGTCCAGTAAAGAGGGTACATATCAGAGAAGGGAGGAACTATGCCGTTTTTAATTTTTGCTTTGCTCATGCTGGCTCATCTTAAAGTGCACGGGACTTTTGTTTGTATCATCGGCAAGGCGCTCAGCCTTACTTTTTGGCGTGATCGGCTACATATTGCTTGCGGCACCGGGATTATCGGTTTCGGCGTGAGTCTTGGCAGGTGCCGTTGTGGTGATTGCCGGATACTCGCATTGTTTTTCATGTTCTTGCGTTAACAACATCCGGTGGAGGAAAAAGAAGCGCAGGAGAACGAGAATAGGGGCTTGGAACTGGAAGTATGCGTGGACAGCGTGGCATCCGGCATCGCTGCGGAAGCGGGCGGCGGGACTGTCTGGAACTTGCGGGAGCTTAGAGATCGGTGGCATCACGCCGAGTTTCGGCTTATTTTTGGAACTGAGAAAGGGGTCACGCTGCCGCTCTTTGTCATGCTGCGTCCGCGTTTCGGCGATTTCTGCTATACGGAGGAAGAGTGCCGTGAGCTCGAACGGAGGCCGAGCGCTTTGCGGCGGCCGGGGCGTGATGGGTTTGTGCTCGGTATGCTGAAACCCGACGGAAGCTTGACTAGTGAGCGCATTGCGGAACTCATGAAGCACTGCGGCGGGCGGCCGATTACGCCGCACCGCTGCTTTTGATCTCTGCAAAGATCCCTGGAGGCGCTTCGACAGCGGAGGAACTCGATAGCGCGCATTCTGACTTCCGGTCAGGGCAAATACCGCTGAAGAGGGCGTCGCAGCTCTTGCCTTCTCGCGCAGGAGGCAAAGAGCCTTCGCCTTATGGCGGGCTCCGGTGTCTCGGCGGAAAAAATCGAGGCGCTTTACCGCGAGACCGGGATACCTCGTATCATATGTCCGGCAGTAAAACGAGAGAGCCCCATGCAGTTTCGGCGAGAGGGGTCTCCATGGGGCTTCTGGCTTCAGTGAGTACAGCTGGAGCTATACTTTTAGAGAAGGTGAAAGCGGCGAGAGAAGTGCTGAGCGCCTGGACCGCGAACGGAATCCATCTGATTGGCTTCCTCTGCGGAAACGGAGCGGGAGATAGACGCCGCCTTCTTTGCGCGCCTCAAAAAAGCGAAGCACCTGGCGGGCTACCGCGCGAGCGTTGCCGCAGCGGGAACATTGACAAGCGTTGAGAAAAACGGCGCCCGCTACTATTATGCGCTGCTTCCGGAGAGCGATCTCTGCGGCTATGACTTTTCGCCTGAGACCTTGCTTTCTTCCTACGACCGGCGCTTACTCTTTATCGCGAGCGGGCGGCAGTTCGTGAACTCCCGGAGAGCTATTTCCTCCAGTATGTACTTTTGCCGCGTCAACAACGAGGAGTTCCGCCCTGGTGCGGGAAAAGCTCGCAAACCGTATTGTAGCTCACTTAGCGGAACAGGGCGAGGAAGCACTCGACTCGGTGCAGCTGGCGCGCGCGGTGAACTATGCCTGCGCTTCGAGGGCAGCTGTGTGTCGAGCGACGGCAGAACCATTTCTGCGGCGGGCTTTTTGAGTCCGGGCAGGGGCGCTGCGGCGAGGAGTCGGTCTTTTATGTCAACGAGCTTCGCGCGATCGGCATCCCGGCGCGCTAGGTCTATGCGCCCTGGTGGGCGCAATTGCGAGGACAATCACGCCTGCTGAGTACAGGACGGCGCTTGGCACTTTGCGGGTGCCTGCGGAGCCCACGGGAGAAGGATGACAACGGCTGGTTCATTGCGGCGGCAGCACGCGCCATGCTCGTGCATGCCCGCTATTACCCGCTGACCCTCAGGCCGACACGGCGCTTGACCGCGCAACCTCGCGGGAGAAGAGATACTCGGCGGTCAGAACGGCGTCCTTTACTTTAAATCAGCTTGCAGGCGCTGCGGATCCTGGGAGAAACTTAGTATTCAGGCGGAAGATGCGGAGCTCGTGGAACTTTGTCTCTTAAACAGCGCAGGCATACGCCCCATCTCGATGTACAAGCCGGAGGCGGCGTCGAAAAGACGGTCTCCTCGGAAAGGGCAGTGTGTATGTCCGCTTCCGTCATCCGGGCAAGAATAGGCTGTCATGGCGGACCTCCGCGCGGGAGATCTGCGCATTGCGGAGCGCGACCGCAAAGAAGAGGCAGAAGAGCAAGAATTCTGTTTCTTCGCGCCGAACGGCAGCCGCAGCGCGCCCAAGCAGACCGCAGAAGAGCAGGTACTCGGCCGCGAAAAGTATGCGCGTTGCAATGAAAAGCTTAGGCAAAGCGCGCCCGCACGCCGCGACCGCACGCGTGTCTTTTTGGAGCGAGCAACATCGCAGGAAGAGCGCATGTATCGGAATGCCTTTTGTGGCTTCGCTCGAAAAAGACAGGATAGACGTAGAGAAGAATTACTTGAGCCGGAGTTTCAGGCCGCTGCGGCATGTCGGAACACTCACGGCGCGCGCCTTCTTGAGGGCGTACTGCCGGAGCGCTTCGGCCTGAGCCGCTCTGCCGTTTCGCGGCGAAGAGGAGCTCAGCACAGCTGAGCGGAAGGCACTGACAGCACGCCTTGCGAGCGCCGACTGCAGCGATGTAGAGGCCCTCGCGGCCTCCGTCGCTTAAGAGGCAGCGGGCATTCCGGTGAAGCTTAGAATGAGGACGGCGCCCCGCTCTATTTTGAGGACGGCGATTTTTCGTCCCTTCCGGGAGGCGGATGCGCGAGAAATCATCTCGCTTAGAAGCCGGAGGGTGAGCTCCGCTACGAGCAGCACTGACGCTCCACCGAGACGGAAGGAGCTGGACCTTGAGAAGAAGCAGGAAGAGAATACGCCACCCTGCTTCTGCCGGACGGCGAGTATGAGCTTATTCACCGAGAAGCGCCTGCCGAACGGAAATGCCTACGGAAAGCGCGTGGCCTTCCGCCTCACGGGCGGCGAAGAAAAACGCTTGTGCTCGGCTTTCCCGGAGGTGACGGCAGAGGAATTGCTCGGCAAAAATCATCATTCCGGAAATCGGCGGGCAGGGCCACGAGACCCCGTTTACCATGGAGTTTTTCATGGCGCCGGGCGAAGAGCCGAGTGAGCACATCGCAAATGAAATTCTTGCGGAGACAGAGTCCCTGAAGGCGCTCTGCGCGTAAAACTTTCCCTGCGCTTCTACCTCAGAGAGGCAGATGCAGAGAGAGGAAGTTGTAAGATACCGAAGAGCCTGTTCCCGAAGCATTTTCCCTGCCCGGCTGATTACGATGCACAGGAGGAAGTCCTGCGCGTAAGCTCTTCCTGAACTCGTCAGCTGCCGCTCAGCATTTTGCGTCGCGGCCGTGACTGCGCGATTTTCTCAGCGCAGGCTACCGGGTCGGGCTCATTGCCCTGATGTCAGAACTCTTGACGGTGAGTGAGGCGAGCGCTCCTTCTTTGAGGCGTGAGCATTAGGGTATCGCCCTCAAGAATCTCGGTTTGACCGTCTGGAATAATACTGATTACCGCGTTGGATGAGGAAAAATAACTCTCCGCGCGGTAATTTTATGTCCCTGAATATGGCGGTGGAGATATTCGCTCGACTTGTCGATCTCGATCTCCGAGAGCTGCATGGCGTTTTTCGTCTGCACCGCGGGGGCACAGAGAATCAGAGAGTCGCCTCGCCTCGAGCAAGGGTGGTGCCCTTTCGAACCAGCTTTTTATCCTCTCGCACAATCAAGAGGAAGAGAAACTGGAGCGGCAGGGAGAGCTCGAGATATGCTTACCGACCCACTCATTGTCCTCGGCGAGTGTGAGCTGAAATGAACTGTACCGGCAGTTCTTCGCTGTAGTCGGTGAAGGTCTTCATGACATCGTTGCTTAAGTCGATCATATCGAAGCGTTAGGCCGCAAAAGGGCAGGAGACTGCCCTGCACCAGGAGGGATAAGAGAACGACAAAGAAGATAATGTGAAAGAAGCGCGTGTCGCTCTAGGTTTGCACCGCCATAATCGCAAAGACAATCGAGGAGGCACCGCGGAGACCCGCAAAGGAAATCAGGCGGTTCTGTCCCTGCTCGCGCGGAACGGCAGGAGCAGAAGTTTTACCGCAAGCGGGCGCGCAATCAGGGTGAGGAACAGAAACACCGAAACTGCGGACATCAGGACGCCCGGAAGCAGTGAGGGCGTAGCAAGCAGGCCGAGCAGGAAAAAGACCGCAATCTGCATGAGACCGGTCAAGCCGTCAAAGAAGTGGACAATGTTCTTCTTGTCGCTCATCTTCACATTTCCGAGGATGATGCCGGTCAGATAGGTCGAGAGATAGCCGTTTCCGCCGAGCGCCGCGGAGAGCGCGTAGGAGAAGAGGGCGATGCCGGCGATAAAAATCACGTCGAAACCGTCTACCTCAAAAGAAACGCTCTTTAAAATGCGGTAGGACAGAAGGCCGCAGAGCACGCCGATTGCGATGCCGAAGACAAGCTGCGCGGTCAAGAGGCGGAGTATGCTGCCGACATCGGCCTCGCCGGTCAAAGTGAAAGGCAGACCAGGGTCAGCATAGGGCAATGGGGTCGTTACTCCGCCTCAAGTTCCAGGATGGAAGCCGTGTTCTCTTTTAAGTCCAGTTTCTGGGAGCGAAGCACCGAGAAGACAGAGGCTGCGTCCGTGCTGGCAAGCGCGGAGCCGGTCAAAAAGCAGAGCCAGAGCTCGCGCCGCAGCAGCAGAAAGAGGAAGAGCCCGAGAAACAGGGCGGTCAGAAACACGCCCGCCGTTGATAGTAGTAGGATTGAGGCGCCACCGGCGCGCCATTTTCCAATTGGTGCCGAAACCGCCGTAAAACATGATGAAGATCAGGGCAACGAGCACACGGTCTCCGAGAGCGCAAAGTTATCAAAGCGAAATGCGCGTAAAGCCGTCGGTCCCGAAGGCCATTCCGAGGAGTATAAAGACAAAGAGGGTCGGAATGCCGAAACGGAACGAGATTTTTATTGAAGAAGATGCAGGAAAAATAATCAGTGATCAGCAGCAGGTTTACATTCATGAGCAGGGTTCCTTTGCGCCCGCGTCAGAGAAAGAGCGAGAGATCCGGTTTCGCTGCGGAGTGCATCGCGGAAATCGGGTGTGCATCGCAATCATGGCCTCACGGCGCTCGGCGAGACTCTTTTCCCGCGATGTGGGCAATGCCGTACCCGTTGCGACCGCCTCAATCAGCGTGCGCGGCGCGGAGACCGTGCTGCCGCCCGGAATAAAGGGGAGAATGTTCGATTTCCGCACGCCGTCCTTCGTGAGGCGGGAGGAATTGAGGCAGATGTAGCCGCAACTCGCCCCTCCGAGCGGAACGCGCCCTCCAGAAAGTCCATCTGGCCGCCTATGCCCGAGAGCTGCATGCCGTTTGCGGATTCTGCGTTTTCCTGTCCCATGAGATCCACCTGCACGCCGCCGTTGATGCTGATGACGCGGCTAAGCTTCGCGATGCGGAGCGGATCGTGAATGTAGTCGACGGAATCCGGGCGGAAGAGCTCAGATTCTCCCGGAGCCAGTCATAGAAGGCAGCGCCGCCTCATCGCAAGGTTAAAGCTGCTGAGGCCGGTGTCGAATTCCTTGCGGGCATTCGTGAGCTTACCCGCGAGGTAGAGCTCTGATAGGCGTCGCTGATGGTGCCGGTGTGGCAGCCGAGATCTTTTTATCGGAGTCCGCGAGAGCGGAGGCATCGCAAAGGGAACCGTGCCGACACCGAGCGAGAGCACGGCACCGTCCGGAATTTCGTTTACCACGAGTTCCGCAATTTTTGGTCAATCTCGAAGGCGCACGGTAATTCCGCTCGGGCAGCGGCGTGTGCGTGCCCTCGACAACCATATCCGCTTCATCGAGGCGGCAGAGGTTTGAGCCGTCGACACCCGGCAGGAAGGGAAGGTGCTCGTTGATTTCAAAGATGACCGTCTTTGCGCTCGCAATGATGGTCTTCCAGAGGTAGCAACCCGTGCCGAGACTCACATTGCCATCGGCATCCGGACGGGAAACCGACAAAGGCAAAAGTCCGAGCGAAATTTTCCCTGCCGATAGAGGAAGGGAACCAGGCGAAGTGCGGTCGGCACAAATTCGATGCGGCCTGCGCGGTAGAATTTGCGCTCGTAGTCGCCGAGGTGTGTGCTCTCATAGCGAAAGGACTGTCCCTCCGGATCTGCCTCGAGAATCGCAATCTTGGGGGCAATGATGAGACCGCCGCGCACGGTCACATTGCGAACCGAGCGCAGCGCGCCGCAAGTGCCGCGTCCAAAAGTTCGGGAAAGCTTCCGCCGAAGCCGTAGTCAATATAATCACCGTCCCGTACGGCCAGAACCGCCTGCGCCGCCGTGACATAGTTTGTTTTTCCGCTCTGCGGTGTATCTCCTTTTTATTGTCAGAATAGCGGGAAGTACATGGAAAGTCAATCTGAGCGCATTGCAAAGCGTAGAAACGGCTTGACTAAAGTAAATAACAACATAAAATTTGTACTATACTACCGCATGAATCATGGGGCGGAGGGGAAATAAGCGCCAAAGCAAAAGCGGTAATTACATAACGAAAGTTTAATAAAGGACAATTGTTAAAAATACATGGAACAATCAAACTTTCGAGAGGAGAGGCAAGATGAGAAGAGGACGCGCGAGGCTATATGAGAGGCATCGCAGTGACGATTGCAGCGTTTGTTTTTGCTCGGCACCGGCGGGTGCGGCGGCAAGGCGGAGAGCAGCGGACAAGCGAGTCAGAGTGAGGTGACGGAAGAAGCCCACGCATCCTCGACAAAGCGAAAGCAGGAGGCACAAAAGAAACGAACGAAAGCGAGCAGCTTTCGGAGTCGGCGAAACAGAGGTTCATGATACAGCAGAGGAAAGCACTGCAGAAGAAAAGTACCGCAGAGGAGCAAAGCGAGGCAGCGCGCGAGCCAGCCGAGACCTTAACTGCGGAGGAACAGCGTGCTTTGCAGGAAAGCGTGGAAGCGGCAATGCGAGACTCGGAGATGTTTTCGGGAGCATAGGGAGCGTTTAAAGCCGAGCCTCGACGAGATAAAAGAAATGAATCAGAAAAATACTGACTCAAAAATATTGGAAATACGGAGATAAGCTGACTCTGTACTATGATTTTGATGTCTCTTGTTTCGGCGACAAAAATATGAAGAGCTCGCCGGAAGCAGTCAAACAGAAAAAAATACGCGGGTACCAACCAACTGATTAACTCTTACTATCGCTGGAACTCCCACTCAGACAAAAAGGACAATTATATGTCCTTTGTTTATCGCGAGTTTGTGGAGCGAGAATATCAAAAACTCTTTGCGGAAATCTACGGCGAAGAGAATGTCAAACTGATCTATGAACCGCTGGCCTATTTTTGGACGGATGAGCCGATCGACGGGACCACAAGTCTTAAGGACTATATGACACTTATCGACGAGCAGGAAATCGTGGCGCTGGTCAAGGGAGAAGAGAAGGATAAGAAAAAAGCCATGCGGAAGCTGGACAGCCTGCTCACGGAGCGCGGCTGGGGCATAAACCTCATGATTTACTATGTCACGGAAGAACAATTTGCGGAAGTCGATATGGCGGAGGTCCTTAGAAAGGGAATTTACGACGGCAGCTGCATTTGTCAGGGAATTGTGAGTCGTAATCCGCAGCGGAGAGAACGGCTCTACCAAGACTGGCAAGTCGGAAGCCCCATGCCGGATCTCTGGGCGCTTAGGAAAGAAAAGTTTGAGGATCCGAAGAGAATTCAAACTCAATATCAACTTTACAACCATCTCTTGGATTTGCCGCTCAAAAAACTGGGCGTCAATACGGGGTGGACCATAGAGCATGTGGTGAAAAAGGCGGAGCTCAGAAAAGATCAATTCAATACGGTGGAAAGCCACGCACTTGCCGGCATTCAGCGCATCCTGAAAAAGGGAGACTATGAGGACTTAAAGAATACCCGCGTTTTGATGGTTTCCTACCGGAGCGGACACGGAGGCCCCATGGTTACGGAGGAGTTTGCAAACCAAACGGAGCTCTGGAAGGCGAGCAACGAGCGAATCAACCTCTATCTCGAGTTCTGGCCGAAGGAGACCGTCGGCTTTGCCGAAGGAACCCTCTTTGTCTATTTGCTGCCCTGAGGAGGAAGCCATGGATGTCTATCTGAATTTACAGCGGCTTAGGGAAGCCTCAGCCCAAAACCTCGCGCTGCGCCGCCGCCTGGCAGCCGCGGCACGGGATATTCAGGCCTTGGAGCGCGATATGGATTTTACGGTTTGGAGCGGCAAAGGAAGAGATAGCTTTATTCGTCTCTTCCGGCTCTGGGAACACGCGCTGGATGTGGCACAGGCCACCGCTGCGGAGAAGCAGAGACTTTTGGAAGAAGCCGCACTCAGCGAAGGGGCTTTGCGCAAACAGGAGACAGAAGCTCTTTGCGAGCGCTTTATCGCGGCAGAGAGCTGAAGAGGTGACGGATGGAAATACGCATTCAACACGAAGAACTGCGCCTTCGCAGCGCACAGTGGGGCTTACTCGGAGAAGAATTGCGCCTCATCTGGGCAGGCTTCCGCGAACTCGACCAAAGTCTCTCGGAGATGTTTGTCGGAGAAATGCAGGGGGCTTACCGGAGTGCTGCGGAACGCGCGGATCGGGAGGGCATGCAGATTTCGGGTATCTTTGAGGCACTGCTTGCGCAGCTCGATGAGGTGAACAGCACAGCGGAGGACTTTGACCGGGCGATGGGCGCCCTGATTCAGAGAGGGGGAAGAACGGGATGAGTTGCCGCTGCGGAGACATTCGAGATTGTGAGCGGGATTTGCACACGCTTCGGCTGGCTCACGGAGATGCCGAGCGACTCGGAATACGCCTCAGGCAGCTCGCCGAGCGCGGGCGGGAAGGAAGCTGGCAGAACAGCCGGGCCTACCCCTTGGAAGCCGGACTGCGCGAACGGATGAGGCAAAAAGACAGAGCAATTCTGTGACCGCACAGAATTGGCACAGCGAAATTATCTTCGTTACTTGGAGTACCGCATTTCGGAAGCGGAGGATGAACTCGCCTGCATGCAGGATGAGGACGATGCGTATCACGAGGACGATGAGGATTGAAGCCGAGAAGACAGCGGAGAAGGACAACGGGTAGTGCGGATGCAGAATCAAAAACCAAGTGAACAGATTAAGAAGCAAGAGATACAGCAGCAGGAGATTCAAAATCTGCTGCTGTATTTGTCATGGAACGAAATGGGAATCTTAGACGGCGGAACGCTGTCCCGCATTGCGGCGGATATCCGTGCGGAAGAGCAGGAGAAGTAAAGGCACGAAAATATGGGATTTGATGCCAATTACAATTTCCCTGAGAGGAGATCGGAAATGCAAGAAGAGAAGCAAGAGAAGCGGCAGCCTAAGAAGCACCGTTGGCTCCGTTTTGTACCACAGATAACCTTAGGTCTGGGTCTGTTGGCTGCGTATTTCAGTTGGCACGACCATCACCGTAAACCGACGCAGCAGGAACTTGACACCGCCCTGACCAGATACATGCAGGGGAAGTATGCGATTTACGGGGATACGCTGACACCGGTGGGGGAGGGGAAGGTCCAATGGTATCCGAGCGATATTGTACAGCCGACGCCGGGGATATATGAGATGAGGTTTCAGTCGGGAGAAGTATCCGGCGAAACACAAAGAAGAAGTATTGCGACTGTATTACAACTATGAGAAGGAAACACTGCGCGATAATTATATCGAATTTGTGCTTAGGCATCAGATAGAAAACAAGTTCGAAGCAATATTCAATCAGATTTATGAAGCGAACAGTTATGAATTGGTCATGAAACCTCCGCGAGAGCCCTATACCTTATACAGGTATAGTGTGGTGGAAACTGTTGAAGAATACTTGCAACACGCGGGGACCAGTCAACTTAGAGTTTGCGTGATTAGAGATGAAAGTAATCGTGAGGAAGATATGAAACGGTTGCTGAAAATCCTGAAGGAATATGAATATGGAATTGATTGTGACATTTTCTATTTAACTCGGGAACAGTTTGATAGCGAAGAACGAAAGAATAAATGGACTGAGTCACGACAGTTTGACTATTTACAGGATGTATGGATAGTGTGGAAAAAAGGAAATATTCGATATAATGTATATGTATGGAAAGATAAGGCAGGAGAAGAGGTTTGGGAAGAAAGCAGTATAAACAAGAAAGGAGATTAAGCTAATAAATGCAGCAGAGAAGGCCAACTGAAGAAGAGATGATCCAACAAATTGTTTATAATATGGTTTTATATCTTCCGTTACAAGAGTTGGGGGATATTGATGGCTTAAGCATTAAGAGAGTAGTTGAAAGAGCGAGAGAACACAAGAATAACGGGGATAATGTCGATGAAGTGACTCTTGAAATGCTGGAGGCCTGCCTGAAAGAAGAATCCGGAATCTCCGATATCGGCAACGCAAGGCTGACTTACATCAGTTTCAAGAAAGATGCCAATGAGCTGGTAGAGCACGGAATCAGCCGCAAAAATGCGGAACTCATCACGAATCCGGATGCAATGGTTGCCGTAGCTTTTGTCTATGAAGGTAGTGAAGCGCAAGGGATTCGAGAAGGTCTGAGTTTTGTGCATCGAGGGACACCGGGCGGTGCTTGGGAAGATAATTATGATATGGAAAGTGATTGTAACGGATCGTTTGTAAAAAACAATCACCTCTTTGAGTCTATATCGCCGATCGGAGAAGCGGTCTTATGTGATCAGCAAGATACACTGCGTCGCATTCGAGAAGAAAGTACGGAGATTGCGGGAAAGTGCCGAGCATTCATCGGAGCGGCTAAGGTCTTCTTATCGGGACATTCGAAAGGAGGCAATCATGCAATATTAATTAAGTGCGTGTTTGAAGAGTTTCGAAATGTCACTTGTTTTGCCTTTGATGCACCGGGACCGCCGCTTGAATTGTGGGATGAATATAACAAATATTACGGGAAAGAAAGAGTGGAGGAGATTCGTGGTAAAATCCACAGCATCTTTTCTTTTAATGACCCGGTACACGCAATTGCATATACGAAAGAACACGGGTATTTTGCCAAGAATTTATTGAGTCTGGATGCGCCGGGTCTGGACGGAGAGGATCCGTCCGAGACAATGAAGTATCACTATCTTTTCCGAAAGCTTCGCGTGGAAGCCAATGGAAAGGTACGCTTACAGAAGATAGTAGCCGAGGAAGGATGGTCGGCGAAAGCGGTTAAGAAGATTTCCGACAAGCTTATGAAAATGCCAATATCGGAAAGAGCAGCATATATGCATCCGCTGATGGCTTCACTCCAATATGGCTATGCAAAAAAAGCATCGGTCAATCTGTCTGTAGAATCCTCTGTTTTGCTGCTGGTGAGAACCGCATACATAAAGGATGGGGTCGGATTTCTCAGATTGATGGAAATGGCGGGTCAACCAATGATAGAAGGCCTTTTTAAAACGGAGGAACGATTTCGGAAAAAGTTGTCGGAACAAATACAGCTGTATCTGGAAAGTACAAAGCAATTTGTCGAGACGGAGCGGATATTGCCACGACCGCTCGATAAGGATGCGGGAGGTCTACCCATTATCCGTCATGATTTGGACTTTAATCGTTCGACAATTGCATTGTTTCAAGGAACGGTCGGATTATTCGGGACATCGGTTAAGGATATCCTTGCGCCTTTCAACGCATTGTCTACTTTGTTACCACCGTTGCGCCTCCGGTAGAGCCTCGCCCGGGAATGTTACAGCCGATACGGACACTACAGGCTCCCCCGTCACTCAAACGGTGCAAGAGCCTCGCCTACACTTGTCGCGCAGTGGATGAGGCGATGCAAAGCTGCGAGGAAAGTTGCTATCCGCTCTTCCGTATTCCGGAGGAGGCGCATTATACACGAAAGATGGCAGAACTTTTAAAGAGGCAGCGTACAGCGGAGCTTAAAGCCGGAGTTTCAAGTATCGTGCGAGACAGGACGCTGTTGGAAGCAAGCATACTGAAATGTTGCGGTATCTCCTCTCTCGACGAGCTCGAAACAGACATACCGGGCAAACGTCCCCTTCTCCGTATTGCCAAGCAAGTTCTCTACGACGCGCGGGAGATAGAGGGCATTTTACTGAATTACGCGGCGCGCCTGGAAAAAGGCTTCCGAGAGCAGTTTGTGCTGCTCGGGCAACATGAGAGTACCGGACAGGGAGCGACCTTTGATACGGTTGCGTTCTTACAAGGCAGTAATGAAAGCGCTATTTCTGCTATGGCAGCGGGTGAGGTCGGCGAAGCGGGAATCGACTATGCGGCGGCGGAGCATGCCCTTGTCTGTGCGGCGGATGTGAGCCTCCACTGCGGCGGCTTGCTTCGGGATATCGAGCAGTTGAACGAAAGACTGTCTCACCTTCGTTATGTCTCGGTCTCGCGGGACGGACTCTCGGAACTCAGCCGTCTGCTCGGAAGCTGGAAATCTCAGCAGGAAGAATACCGAGAGGCGCTCGGAAACTACGTGATCCGCTGCCGAGAGACGGAAGAACAGTTTTGCGGGCGTTGTGCGGGGATAGCGTCGGAATAAATTTCTGTTTTGTTGCAGCGGTCACGGTTTTTCCGGGAAGATGTGTTATAGTGGGGGAGTAAGGAAAAACAAACCATAGGGGAGGCAGATCCATGGATAAGATAATTGATTTCAGAAAGACAGTGTACGAGCTTGCAACGGAGCACCCGGAGTTCAAGGAGATTATGGCGAGTGTCGGTTTTAAGGAGATCACGGAGCCGGAGATTCTCGCTTCCGCGGGCAAGATTATGACGGTTCCGAAGGGGTCCCGGATGAAGGGAATCCCGATGGAGCAGATTTTGAAGGCGTTTCGGGAGAAGGGCTTTCAGGTAATCGGTGTGGACGAAGCGCCGGTGCCGCCGACTCCGCCGGTGCCGCCGAGCGCTCCGGCAAAAGCACCGGTGCCGCCGACCGCACAGTATAATTTCCCGAATGCAAAGCCCGAGCGTGCGGAAGCGCTGAAGGGCTACTTGGAGCGCCTCAGCAAAGGAGAGTCTCTGGAAACCGTTCGCGAAGATTTCCGCAAGGAATTTCACTCGGTAGAGGCGGCGGAAATCATGCAGGCAGAGCAGCAGCTCATGAAGGACGGCATGCCGCTTGAGGAAGTACAGAAGCTCTGCGATATTCACTCGGCTCTTTTCCACGGCGCGACGCAGGAAGAGCGCGTTGCGAATGCGGAGCGCGAGGTTGCGGCTTCCATGATTCGCATTTCGGATCACGAGAAGGCAGAGCAGCAGGCACAGTACGGCGACAAGAATGCGCTGGCTGCAAAGCTCATTGCGATTCCCGGCCATCCGCTTGAGACCTTAACGCGTGAGAACCAGGCGCTTGCATTGCGCATCGAGAGCTTCCGCGAGGCGGCAAAACTCGGCGTATCTTTAAAGGATGCGGTGCATGCAATTCGCGAAGTCACGGTTCATTACGCGAAAAAGGGAGATTTGCTTTACCCGCTCTTAAAGGTGAAGTATGATGTCACAGGTCCCTCCTCGGTCATGTGGACGGTGGACGATGAAATCCGCGACGAACTGGGTCGCCTTGACAAGGCAAGTGTCGAAGATGAGGCTTGGAAGGCTGCCGCAGAGGCTGTGGTACAGCGTGCGGATGAGATGATTTACAAGGAGACAAATATCCTGTTCCCGATTTGCGCCGTGAATTTTACGGAAGATGAGTGGAAGAGAATTTATCGGGATTCCAAGGATTATGAGAACTGCCTCGGCGTGGAGAGCAAGATTTATGCTGCGGCGGAGGAGGAGAAGGCGGCAGAGCAGCCGTCGCTTAAGGTCGCTGTGAACACAGCGGATACGAAGAGCCGTACGTCTTCCTTTGTCGGTGAGGTTGTGATGCCGGGCGGGCACCTGAAGCTCGATCAGCTGGAGTGGCTTCTCAACACAATTCCGATGGAAATCACCTTTGTCGATGCAGACAACATCAACCGCTACTTTAACGAGAGCGAGGGACAGAAGGCGTTTAAGCGCCCGAAGATGGCACTGGACCGCGAGGTCTTTCCTGCCACCCGCCGAAGATTGAGCCTATGGTGCGCCAGATTATCACGGAATTCCGTTCCGGAAGACAGAGCAGCGTATCCATTTGGGCCGAGAAGGGCGGAAAGACCATGTTGGTCAACTACCGCGCCGTGAGAGATCAGGACGGAAATTACTTGGGAACGGCGGAGTTTGTCCAGGACATGGAATTTGCAAAAAGACATTTTCTACAGGGAGAACAGAAACATGATTAAGGTTTATGGAATGCCGAGCTGCCCGGATTGTGCAGAAGTCGAAGAGAGAATCAAGGCGAGCGGCAAAGAGAACGATTTCACTTTGGTTGACATCGGAAAGCATGTCGTTTACCTCAAGGCTTTCTTACAGCTTCGCGACCGGGATGAGGCATTTCGGGAGGCAAGAGAGCATGGTTACGTGGGAATTCCCTGCTTTGTCCGCGAGGATGGCAGCGTAACGCTTTCGCATGAGGACGTTGGCCTCTGAGGACTTGACATCTGCCTCTGAATCTGTCAAAATAGGATTAGTTCCTATTTTGGTACCTTGGGTACCGCATCATGAGGAGGTAGCACGATGGAGTATCGTTTTACAAAAGCTGATTTTGAGAAGGAAGTGTTGCAGTCGAAGGAGCCGGTGTTCATTGACTTCTATGCGGATTGGTGCGGTCCCTGCAAGATGATGGCACCGGTCGTCGAGAAGCTTGCAGAGAAGTACGAGGGCAAGGTTAAGGTCGGCAAGGTCAACACAGACGATGAGCCGGAGCTTGCTCAGATGTTCCAGGTCATGAGCATCCCGAACATGGTCATCATCAAAGGACGGCCAGGTTGTGGACCGCATTATCGGCGCGGTTCCGCAGAAGGAGCTCGAGGCAAAGTTGGACGCACAGCTCTGAAGCAAAGAAAAGATAGGCTGAGAAGAGTCGCACGGTCATTGATACCGTGCGGCTTTTTTGGTATGCAATCAGTAGAATAGGATCATTCCGAGGGCAAATAACACAAAACAAGGCAGAGTTAGTAGTTGATTCTGTACAAAATTTAAAGAAAATTAAAATCTACTGGAAAGAACTTGGACCCTTTGCTATAATGAGCCCATTGAAAATCGAAAAGGGGGTAACTTAGTATGAACATTCGCGACATTATCCTCCCGAGAGAGAAGACAAAGAACTTAAGATGGTTCGATGTCATCATCATCACCCTGATTCTCTTCGGGAAGTTCATTGTCATCTCCACGCAGATGTACCTCGACACCCTGAAGCCGGCGGTTGAGGCTGCGGCGACGGCGGTCACGGAAGCGGCGACGGAGGTTGCGGAGGCCACAACCGAGGTATCTTCGGAAGGCGCTGCCTATTCGAGCAACCTGAGCTTTCAGGCGAAGATGCTTGCCATTGTCTTCATCTATCTCTTCATCCGTAACTTTGACTTTAAGCAGATTCCGTTCAAGCTTAATCTCAAGGTCATTCCGCAGTATCTGGTCCTCTTCTTCATCATGGGTCTCAGCGCGGATATCCTGTACATGATTTTTGACCACGGCTACAACTATTTCACGGCAGAGAGCCTGAGTCACATTGACCTGACTTCGGTCATCCCGAAGTTTACGGCGCTCTCCGGTGTCGCAATCATTTACTCGCTTCTGAACGCATTCTATGAGGAGTTCTACTTCCTCGGTCTGCTCGGAACGGTCAACCAGAAGTACAAGTGGCCGGTGCTGGTGTTCTCGACCATCATCCGTACCTCTTTCCACACCTACCAGGGTATGGCGTCGGCACTGATCATCGGTATCTTCTTCGGTCTCCTTTACTACGTGGCTTACCGGAAGTTCATCAAGAACCTGCTGCCTGTGGTCCTCGTGCACTCGATGGCAGATATGTTCGGCTCCGGTCTCATCTATATCCTTCAGCGTTGGTAAAACGAAGCGCCTTGCAAGAAAGCTTGCAGGGCGCTTTTTTGTTGCTGTGAAGCAGTCACATGGCTTCAAATGGTGTATGATAAAAGAAAGGAGGGGCGGTCGATGAAGGAGAGAGAACTTTGTCTTGTGAAGGCCGGCTTTGCGGGAAGCACCGCGGAGGCGGCGCAGATGATAGCGTTTCTTTTGCGGCATGAGATTGCGGCTTGCGCCGAGGCGGGTAGTCTTAAGGTTTACGAGGGAAATTCCCCGAGCGGACAGGCGATACTCGTGGCGGAAGAGGACGCCTCGCGGGCGGAAGAACTTTTGCGCGGCTTTGCACCCATACGCACCTACGCGTTTCGTCGAGAAGGCGGGCAGGCAATACTCGGCCGTTGGGGCGGTCGTGTATTGGCAGGGTTTTGTCTGTTCTTTTTGCTTTTGCCGCTGTTTCTGCTGTTTGTCAAGCAGCTGTTTTAAGCGTCGCCTCGCCACGTCACAGCGGAAAAAACATACTGTTTCAAGAAAGATGTAAGCAGAGAAAAGTCTTGTATCGTAATAAAAAACGCCTCCGCAATTCGTTGCGGAGGCGTTCTTTCGGTAGTAGATCAGTCAGCCAAGAGATCTGCCGGATTTCTGCCCTGAATACCGGGCTTCGTCATGGTGTAGGGATCGAGGATGGTCGTAAGCTGCTCCTCGGAGAGCAACTTCTTCTGCAGAATCAGCTCGCGGACGGACTGATTGGTGCGGAGTGCTTCCTTTGCGATGTTCGCCGCAGTCTCGTAGCCGACATAGGGGCAGATTGCGGTGATGATACCGATGGAGCTCTCGACCATCTCGCGGCAGTGCTCTTCGTTTGCCGTGATGCCCACAATGCAGTTGTCCACAAGGGTCTGGACTGCGTTGCTGAGGGTCTGAATGGACTCGAAGAGGTTGTAGAAGATAATCGGCTCAAACGCGTTCAGCTCGAGCTGACCTGCCTCTGCAGCCATGGTAATTGTCACATCGTTGCCGATGATGTTGAACGCAACCTGGTTCACGACCTCGGGGATGACGGGGTTAATCTTACCCGGCATGATGGAGGAACCGTTCTGCTTTGCGGGAAGGTTGATCTCGCAGAAGCCGGTGCGCGGTCCGGAGGACATGAGGCGCAGGTCGTTACACATCTTGGAGAGGTTCACGGCACAGCTCTTCACGATGCCGGAGACCATTGCGTAGCTATCAAGATTCTGCGTCGCATCGATGGTGTCATAGCTCTGCACGAGCTCCTCACCGGTGATCGAGGACATGTTCTTGACGACGCGGTGGAAGTAGGTGCTGTCCGCGTTGAGACCGGTGCCGATTGCGGTGCCGCCCATGTTGAGGGAGCGAATCTCTTCCTTCGCGGTATCAAAGCGCTTAATATCGCGGCTGATGGCGCTCGCGTAAGCGTGGAACTCCTGACCGAGACGAATCGGCACGGCGTCCTGAAGCTGGGTGCGGCCCATCTTAATGACGGAGTCGAACTCCTCGGACTTTTCGCGCAGTGCCTTCTCGAGGCGCTTCAGCTGAATCTGTGCCTTGCGGAGCAGGGTAAGCGCTGCCATCTTTCCGCAGGACGGGAACACGTCGTTGGTCGACTGACCGAAGTTCACGTGGTCGTTCGGATTCACGAGGCTGTAGTCGCCCTTCACGCCGCCGAGAATTTCGATGGCGCGGTTTGCGATGACCTCGTTTGCGTTCATGTTGAGAGAGGTACCTGCGCCGCCCTGAATCGGGTCGACAATGAACTGGTTGTGAAGCTTGCCGTCGATAATCTCATCGCAGGCCTTCACGATTGCGCTTGCGCGCTCCTTGGAGAGCTCGCCGACCTCGAAGTTCGTGATTGCAGCGGCCTTCTTAATCTGAGCCACGCTGATGATGAGCTCCGGGTGCATCTTGAGACCCGTGATGTTGAAGTTCTCGTGTGCGCGGAGCGTCTGTACGCCGTAATACGCCGCTGCCGGAACTTCCTTTTCGCCGATGGAATCGTGCTCGAGACGATATCCTTCTCTTACCTTCGTCATGGTAATCCTCCCTGGGATTGTTTTCTGTATTACTTGCCTCCAGTCTAACAGAGCGCTATACTATTCACAAATACCTAAGAGATGATACAAGGTATATCAAAAAAGAAATATGAGCCTGCGCTTTGGCCGGGCTTGGGAGGAGCGGTAAATGTCGGGCGAGGAGATGTTTCAGGGCATGCGCTATGTCTATGAGGTGTATCGGGAGATGAGCTTTTCGCGCGCCGCGAAAAAGCTCTTTATTTCGCAGCCCTCGCTCAGCAATGCGGTGCGAAAAACCGAGAAGAAGCTGGGAGCACCGCTCTTTGATCGGAGCACCAACCCGATCGGACTCACGGATCTCGGGAAGGAGTACATACGCGCGGTAGAGCTGATACTGGATGTGGAGAACGGCTTTGTGAGCTATTTGCACGACCGCAATGCGCTGCAAAACGGTTCGGTCTCCATCGGCGGGACCAATGTCTTTACCTCCTATGCGCTGCCGCCCTTGGTCTCGCAGTTCACGGAGCAATTTCCGCAGATTCACATAGAACTTGTCGAGGCCGTGACCTCGGAGTTAAAGGACAGACTCTCGGATGGTTCCCTGGACCTTTTGATTGACAACACAGAGCTCAATGCGGCCGCCTATGAGAAAAAGTTCTTCCGGGAAGAGCATCTCTTACTCACCGTGCCGCGGGCGCTCGCGGTCAATGAGCGCGTCCGGAACTATGCGCTCACGGCGGCGGAAATCAAGCAGAACGCGCATTTAAACTCCCGCATCCCGCCGGTGCCCTTAATCGAGTTTCGGGAAGAGCGCTTTCTTTTGCTCCGCGAGGGCAATGATACGCGTGAGCGCGCCGACCGTCTCTGCCACGAGGCCGGTTTTGCGCCGAAGCTGCGCCTGGAGCCGGAGCAGCAGGTGACCGCCTATAACTTCTCCTGCTACGGTATGGGCATCTCCTTTAACGGCGATGTGCTGATCAAACATGTGCCGAATGAGGAGAATCTCTGCTTCTATAAGCTCAACGCGCGGGAGGCGGTGCGAGAGGTCAATTTCTACTTCCGGCGGAACCGCTATATGACACGGGCCGTGCGGGAATTCTTAAAGCTTGTGTAAGCATAATTCTATAAGAGATATAGCTTATCGGTGATAATGGGAGCGGTTGCCGATGAACGGAGTGAGAGGCCGTGAACCTTTGACCTAATCTTATTCGGAAACACGCGAGCTGCTGTATGAGCGGGAAGAGGCGGACTTTTGGAGAGTTTAGAGACTTTTTTGGGTTCCGATAGAAGTGGCGGAAAGGACCTTGCCTGTGGTATGCTGGTACATTCGAATGCAATGAATCGTAAGGAGGTGGATGCTTGGAGCAAGGAATACAGCTTCTGCTATTGAATGCCGTTCAAATAACGGCATTGCTTACCGTAGCGCTTTTCTTGTTTGTCATGTTGCGAGATCCGAGAACACTCTGGAGCGGCGTTTGCTGCTTTTTCGCGCTCGGCGGAATGGCGGTTTTTCTGGTGCTGACGGCCTTCCGCTATTCGGAGCAATTGCAGTCCTTCCCGCCGCTTATGTTTTTACTTGTGGTGCTTGTGGCCGTCTTTGCGCTGGCAACGTTCTTTTTCCCGTTTTTGCTGATCGGCAGTTTCTTTATAGAAGGAATTCGTATTCTGTTTCGAGAAGGGCTGCGCGTCCGAAACATGCTCTCGTTGCTCTTTGCGATTTTCCTGATTCTGTATCTCATTTACTGGCCGCAAATCGGGAACTGGAGCGGAAATTTTGCCGGGCGTCTCGCCTACAGTGTGGTGGGGCTTTGGATTGCCTACGGGCTTATCCTCTTTGCGGTTTACGCGCTTTCATCCCTTTTAAACTTGATTCACCGGCGGGACAACCAGAACTTTGATTACATTGTGGTGCTCGGTGCCGGACTCAAGGGAGAACGCGTTCCGCCGCTGCTTGCGGCCCGCATCGAACGCGGTATTTCGCTCTTAAAGAAGAATAAGAAGGCACTCCTCATACTCTCGGGCGGACAGGGACCGGGCGAGGATATCACCGAGGGAGAGGCCATGGCGCGTTACGCACTCTCAAGACGGGTGCCCCCGGAGCGCATTCTGGTGGAACGGCGCTCCAGGAATACGCGGGAAAACCTGGAGTTTTCGAGGGAACTCATGGAGCGGACCCATCCGCGGGTTGCGGTCGTGACGACGAGTTACCATGTATTTCGTGCGTTGCTCATTGCGCGGCGGCTGCATCTTCCCTGTAAGGGCTTCGGCGCCAAAACAAAATGGTACTACACGCTGAATGCGACGATACGCGAGTACGTGGCGTATCTCAGCTTAAGCTACCGTTTGCACATGGTTGTGTTGCTCCTTCTGTCAATACTTATGTTGACGGCAGAGGTTATAGTTCACTACCTTAGATGAATTTCGCTAAAAGCTGTTAGAGTATGCAAAGTAAGTTTACTTTGCACTTTTTATAGATTGCGGTAAACTATGTTCAAGACAAGAAAACAAGCACAAACGAGGAGGTAGAATTATGTTTGGTATCAAGAATATGTTTAAGGTTGGTATGTTTGTCGGCGGTGCTCTGTTCGGTACGGCAGGCGTTGCGATTCTCAAGTCCAAGGACGCGAAGGGTGCTTACACGCAGGCAACGGCTGCGGTGCTTCGCGGCAAGGACTGCGTGATGAAGACGGTCTCCACGCTCCGTGAGAACTGCGACGACATCTACGAGGACGCAAAGGACATCAACGAGCGTCGCTACGCAGAGGAGTCCGAGAAGGCATATCAGGAGGCAAAGGCTCTGGTTGAAGAGCACGAGGCAGCGACCGAGGCATGAGATACACAATACGCCACGAATCCAGAAATGTGATGCGTGTCCACTTGGCGGGCACGCGCATGTCGCTCTCCGAGGCGGATATTCTGGAGTACTACTTGCGTGCACTGCCCTTCGTTCAGGATGTCAAAATCTTTGAGCGAACCTGTGACGCAATTGTAAAGTACAATCGAGAGGCGGATCACAGAGAGCGGCTGATTGGCGCTCTCTGTGATTTTTCATACCGGGATGAGTACGCACTCTCGTTGGTCCCCGAAGACAGCGGCCGTGCGATGAATCGCTACTACCAAGAGAAACTCTTCTGGAAGGTAGTGCTTCACGGCGCGAGAATGCTTTCTTGCCTGCGCCGCTGCGTGCGGCTTGGACGGCGGTCAAGAGCTTACGTTATGTGGTGACCGGCGTTACTTGTCTCTTGACGCGCGGCCTCGAAGTTCCGGTTCTCGATGCGACTGCGATTTCGGCTTCGGTGCTCCGCTCCGACTTCGGCACGGCTTCCTCGGTCATGTTCCTCTTGGAGGTCGGTGAGATACTCGAGGAGTGGACGCATAAGAAATCGGTCGGCGACTTGGCTCGTGCGATGAGCCTGCAGGTCGAGAAGGTCTGGATGAAGACCGAAGGCGCCGATGTTCTGATCGATGTGAAGGACGTACAGGTGGGTGACCGCATTGTGGTTCGCACTTCGAACGTAATCCCGCTCGACGGAACCGTGGTCGAGGGTGAGATGACGGTGAACCAGGCGTCCATGACCGGTGAATCCGTGCCGGTCGAGAAGAAGGCAGGTGCCTATGTCTATGCGGGCACCGTGGTCGAAGAGGGCGAGTGCGTCATCAGCGTCGCAAAGGTACAGGGTACCGGCCACTACGACAAGATCGTCAAGATGATTGAGGAGTCGGAGAAGTTAAAGTCCAACACCGAGGCGAGAGCCTACCATCTTGCGGACAGTTTGGTTCCGTATTCGCTCGGCGGTGCGGCGCTGACCTTCCTCTTGACGCGAAATGTCGCAAAGGCACTCGCGTTCCTGATGGTCGACTTCTCCTGCGCGCTGAAGCTCTCTATGCCGCTCTCCGTGCTCTCGGCAATCCGTGAGGCGGGCGATCGCAATGTATCCGTGAAGGGCGGTAAGTTCATGGAGGCCATTGCGGAGGCAGATACCATCGTCTTTGATAAGACCGGAACGCTGACCCGCGCAACGCCGACTGTCATGCGCATTGAGACCTTCAATGACATGGAAGAGGCAGAAGCACTGAAGATTGCGGCTTGCCTCGAGGAGCATTACCCGCACTCCATTGCAAACGCCGTGGTCGGCGAGGCAAAGAAGCGCGGCATTCGGCACAAGGAGATGCACTCCAAGGTGCACTACGTGGTTGCGCACGGCATTGCCTCCGAGATTGACGGCAAGAAGGCCGTCATCGGTTCCTATCATTTTGTCTTTGAGGACGAGAAGTGCAAGCTCTTAAAGAAGGATGAGAAGAAGCTCGAGGCACTGCCGGATGAGTATTCCAGACTGTATCTTGCAATCGACGGCAAGCTCTGCGCAGTCATCTGCATCTTTGACCCGATTCGCGAGGAGGCGCCGGAAATTGTGAAGGGACTTCGTGCCCTCGGCATTTCCAAAATCTGCATGATGACCGGCGATTCCGAGAAAACCGCGGCCGCGGTTGCGGCGCAGCTGGAGCTCGATGAGTACCACGCAGAGGTGCTCCCGGGAACCAAGGCAGAGTTTGTGCGGAAGGAACATGAGGCGGGCCGCAAGGTCATCATGATCGGCGACGGTGTGAACGACACCCCGGCGCTCTCCGAGGCGGATGTCGGCATCGCGATTTCCGACGGCGCGGCCATTGCGCGCGAGGTCGCGGATGTCACGCTTTCCGCGGAGAACCTGCGTGAGCTGGTCTTCCTCCGGGCACTGAGCATGGCTCTGATGCGCCGCATTCACTCGAATTACAACTTCATCATCGGCTTCAACGCACTTCTTAATTGCGCTCGGTGTCGGCGGCATGCTTCCGCCCGCGACCGGTGCGCTCCTGCACAACGGCTCCACCCTTGTGACCGGCTTAAAGAGCATGACCAATCTCTTAGAGGAAGAGAAGAGCGCGTAAGGCAAGGTGTTGAAAACAAAATAGCAATCAAATAAGTCCGCCGGACCATACGAGAGTATGGTCCGGCGGACTTTTGCGTGGGAAACGATGACAGATTTGAGGCTGTGCTTATGAATCCAAGGAAAACATATGATACATCTCGGTGATATTCTTTTCATGAATCACCGGTAGATGTGCCTGTATCAAATAGCTGGGAAACACACCGGACGAGATGCGTGCATGACGGATGTCTGTTACGATTCCGGCAATAGACTCGTAGCTATAAGGCGGAAGAATGGTAATAGGCGGCATGAGAAATTGAAAGTCATTTATATCGATAAAGAGCGGGTTAAAAGAGTCTTCCGGATAGTCCGGGCACATGACGACATAATCTTCGCTGCAAAGTTTTCTCCACAGAGTAGCGGTTGAAAGAATCCAACAGGAAGCGGTACAGTTCTTCCAGGGGAGGGCTTTGTATCACAAAGGGACTCTTAGAAATGTCGGCTTGATAATAGCCATTCATTTCTATGATATCGAGGACAGATTTGTGTTGCACGGTCCAAAATCGAAACATGTTACACCTCACATAGGATGATACTTGCTACTACGAACCGTTTCGCATATGAGGGGACGCTTGTAAAGCCTCGGTTTCGTTGCGACGAAGGTCGTTACTTGTCCGGAGTGGTACATTGCTACGGTTGGTCGGCGAATGATGCGGGCAGATGCGTCGGCTGTGACACAAAATAATTGTGACGAAATTTAAGCGTGCAGGCAATCTGTTCGGAATAAAAACATGGAGCAGAAATGAGATATGTGCTGTCAATTGGTGATTGCGTTGAAAATAACTTTGAAAATTGTACGTTTTGGATAGCGAGGGGGACTTGAAGAAAGCGAATCCCTGTCGCACAATAAAATCATCAATACGAAAGGAGGAGGAGGTTTGGCGTTCATACGGAAAAAGACCTTGGGCGGAAAGTATACGCCCGCGTTGTTGAAAAAGGACTTGAAACGCATGTCTCAGGCAGAGAGGCGAAGCTTCTTGGCATTTTTTGTTGAGAAACGAGGAAGCGCTGTTCCGGCAAAACAGCGTAAGAACCTGCATCTTTTGCCTCTGCCGATGCTGTTTCATCTCTTGGATCAGTCGAATCAGATGACCATCGAGATGGGCGAGATACTCTATCATGCGAAGGAGGACATGTCGTCTACGACTTGGCGGATGCCGGAGGAAGAGAAGACAGAGGCGGAGAAGGCAGAGGAAGAGTGCGCAGTCGAAACGGAGGCGCAGGAACAGAAGCTTGAGGTTCCGACCGCCGAGGAGACGCGCGAGGCCGAGACAGACAAGCAACTGGAAGCTTTTGCGGCGCAACTAAGGGAGTTGCAAAGACAGCTGGAGGAACTCAGGGAGGAAAATCAGGAACAGAAGAAAAAGAACAAAGAAGAAAAACAGGAATTTCGCATTCGCTTGGACAATGAAAAGCGCGAGACGGAATCGGCCAGAAAAGAGCAGAGGCGCGCGGAAGCCAGATGCGAGGAGTTAAAGAAAATTGCGGAAAACGAGGCCGGAATCGCGCGAGATAAAATCAGAGAACTCGAAGAGAGGCTACGGCAGTCCGAACGCGAAAAAAAGGAACTGTTAAATAGGATTGAAGAACTCAAAAAAATATGAGGATAAATATCTCGGTGAAATACGAAAACAACCTAAAATTCTTATTTTTTTCACGAATCGATCTGAGAGAACAAGTCGAGGGATTAAACTAGTGATCTCTGTGCCAAGGCGGATGCACTGGAAAAATCTTTCCTGGAAAGAATATGCGGAAATTTGGAATGTCAGCGGAACCCTGCGTTTTGCGGACAAAGTGAAAAATCAAACAGTTCAGCAGCTTAAAAATCACCACAATTTCGGATGTCAAAAAGGCCATTGAGGAGAGGCTACGGAAATGACAAAAATTACAGAGAATATATCGGAAGACTGGCACAGAACGGCGAGACCGGAAGGGGCTCTATTTTTATCAATCGCTTGGGAATCATCCAGTTTAATGTAAAAACACTGATGCTGCCGGATGCCGCAAATTCGTATGTGGCAGGTTTTGGAAATTTAATCAATGACTTCACGGATGATGTGTATGCGAGCGTGGAAGATCGTATCGAACACTTTGAAGAGTTCATGGAAAACCAGCTTTTCATCTTCCGGGTGCAGAGCAAAAACACAAACGGCACCGAAATTCGGAGTATGCAGGATGTTCAGTTGGTTCCGGTTCCGAAGGCCTTCGATAAAAATACGGAATTCTATGCGGTACCGGTTTTCTGCAGCAAAAACAATGAAGGCGTGCGTGAGTGGGAGTACGAAACGAGTTGGAATTTATATCGTAGTTTCGAAACACGCGCGGAGTTCATGTCCTGTATTCTTGCCGGAGAAGGGCTTGGCAGCCTCTACGGGTATGACCTCGAGAGTTCTTCGCCCGCGTTTGTGCTCTGGATGGAGGAGGACGGTAAGTTGTTTGCGATCGGTAGCATTGACCGTGCGGCCACGGATCCGGTCGGCGCTTGCGTCCTGGGGGCAAGGTATCTTTTTACGATCGATCTCAGCGAGTTCATGGAGTACTTTGTCTACGACGACAGCTACAATCCCTGTGTGAGCTATGTGCCGAGCGACATTTACCGGAAGATTGACAACCAGTTAAAGAGCGCTGTGTTGCAGGCAGTGAAGGATGAGAAGGAGGAGCAGAGACAGCGGGAAGCGGAGGCGCGGGCCGAGGCCGAGCGGCTTGCGGAGACAAGCGGTGATGCGCTTGCTTCCGAAGCGGAAGAGGATGAGCTTGCCCTCGATGAGTCGACAGAGGCAGACGAGTGTGAGGACTTCCGCGGAGCGGAGCTTGAGACGGAACTCAAGGATCCGATTGATGAGAAGGAGCTCGCAGAGATTCCGACCGCCGAGAAAAACGAAGCGCTGATTCTCAATATGATGGAATACTACGCGCAGAAGAGCCGCTGCTACTATAAGCGCAGCGATTTCATCAACTTTCACACGGCGGTCAAGTGCAACGATCTTGTGATTCTCTCGGGGCTCAGCGGCACCGGAAAGTCCTCACTGGTCAATATCTACGCGAAGGCACTCGGCCTCAACGCGAGCGCGGATTTGGAGGACAGCCAGATTCTCATGGTCCCGGTGCGCCCGTCCTGGAATGACGATGCGGATCTCCTCGGCTACGTGGACCTTGCGCACATGGTCTACCACGCGGCGGATTCCGGCTTTGTGGACTTTTTGGTGCGCGCACAGCGGGAGGAGAATAAGAACAAGCTCTTTTTGGTCTGCTTTGAGGAGATGAATCTCGCGAGAGTGGAACACTACTTTAGCCAGTTCCTCTCGATACTCGAGAGACCGGCGGGACAGCGGGAACTTCAGCTCTACGACAAGCAGTACATGGGAAACTCTACAATGCGGCGGATTATCCCTTCCGGATCGAAATCGGCAGCAATGTGAAGTTTATCGGCACGGTCAATGTGGATGAGACCACTTTCCACTTCTCGGACAAGGTGTTGGATCGCGCCAATGTGATAGAGCTTGCGGTGCTGAACTACGCGACCGAGTGGGAGGATAAGAGCTTTGCTGCCATCGGAAAAACACAGATCTGGAGCACCCAGGATTACGAAAAGTTGCTCGCAAAGGACAGTGTTTCGAATGAACTTGAACTGCGTGCGCTGCTCTGGGATGTACACTGCGCGCTGCAGAGCCTAAGCAGCAAGTACGGTGCGGGCCCGCGCGTTGTAAAGAGTGTGGTGAAATATCTGAGCAACCTACCTTCGGAGGAGGGATTAAGCTTTGAAGATGCCTTGGATTTACAGCTCGCGCAGCGCGTGTTGACAAAGCTTCGAGGTGTCGAGAGCGTGGTAGGTCCCGCTCTCCGAGAGGATGGGGAGAGCAGTCTCTTCGCTGTGTTGGAGAAGCACAAGGCACTTTCGCCCTTTGCGAGATGCCGTGCGATACTCGCACAGAAGAAAAAGGAGATTGAGAGCTATGGCTATTGCAGTTAAGCTCCCTTTTTCCCTTTCGGTGATACGCACGAGCTACATCGACAAAAACGGGGCCGCAATCAGACGAAGATCGGAGGCGACACGCTTTGTCACGGTGCCTGCCGCCAACAGTCTCACGACAACGCCCACAATTTCGGTGAAGGAGAACGAGGGCGTGGCCTTCTTATTCCGCTCGGAAGATACGGCGGCAAAACTGTATCTACCCTGTCTGGATGCGGCGCTCGATCAGCGCTTTGTGGAGAGCGATGCGGCAGGCGATTACATTACCCCCTCGGACCGTCCGTTTCAGCTCTGCGGCGGCGGGCAGGAGGGGCTCCTGGTGGAGCGCATGCTGTTTTTTGTCGAGGCGGCGGGGCAGCGCTACTACGGAAACTTTGCCGTGCAGCCGCGACAGTTGGAGTCCGGAGAATGGCAGCTCATGCAACAAGAGCTGGAAGAAGAATTCGAGGGTTTAAGTCGGGTCTGGAAGAAGGGGACAGAGGGGCGCGGCATAGGCGGTGAGCAGGCGCTTCCGCTGCGCGCGTTTCGGGATTTGGAGCGCCTTCAGGCGCAGGAGAGCAAGGTCTTTGCCGCAATACGGGACATCATAGAGCAGCCGCGCTATGCGATTAAGACGAGTTACGAAAAGGATCCGGTACAAGCCGGCGGCAGAGTGGATGCCAAGAGCATGCGCAGCAATCTCTCTCGCGGCGGCATCTCCCACGTGCAGTTGATTCCGAAGAAGCGGCTCGACTACGACATTGACGAGAATCGCATGCTCCGTATGATGGCGGAGCGGATTCTGGCAAGGCTCGCGGGTTTTCGGCAGTACACGGAAGATGCGCAACTCAGCGGCGGGCGGATGCGAGAATTTACCGAGACGGTGCGGCGCTACCGCCATCTGCTGAATGCGCTCCGCAATATGCCCTGGTATCCGGAGATTTCGGGGCGGCAGGTCTATGCAATTTTCGCAGGCCATGCTGGCGGACAATCGCTACTACATACTGTACTGTCTGCATCTATCGCTCGAGCGGGATCACCTCGGGCTCACCATGCGGGAGATATACCGCCTGAGTTATCAAAAGAGCAGCTTGCTCTACGAACTCTGGTGCTATTTTAAACTGCGGCATGTGCTCGAGGACTTTGCGACCGAGACAAATCGGGAGGAGAGCTACGAGGTCGGTGAGGACGGCGGTTTTTCGCTTCGGGACGGGAGCCGGGTCTCTTACGAGAACGAGAGGGTGCGCCTCGCGCTGGTTTATAACCAGACTCTCGGAGAACGCAGCGCGGACAGAGAGCGGGATCCGCTCTACTTTGCGACAAGTCACAACGGAAGAAACCACAATCATCCCGACCTTTTATTGCACATTTTCAGCAAGAAATCAAAATATAGTTTTTGACTATCTCTTTATAAGTTCTCATAAGCCGGTATAGCCTGTATTTACAGGCTTTCCGGCATTTTTCAAATCGGAAGAAGCTCTTATATATTCTCATTTCCCCTCATGTTTTCGCGTCCAAAAGTAGTAAATCAAGTAGTAAAACCTCTATCTACTACTAAGCAATCAGCCGTTCCATTTCTGCCATTGCACTATCAGAGGTAGCATGGGCGTAATAGTTCAGCGTCATGTTGATGTTGGAATGTCCCATGATATACTGCAATGCTTTCGGGTTCATTCCGGCGTTTGCTAAATTGGTACAGAACGTATGGCGTAGGGTATGGGGCGTTGTCACTTTCGGTAAGGCTTCCTCATGGCTTTTGTTGTACTTCTTCACAAGCCCCCGGAACATGGTTTCAAAGTTGACTGCTACTTTCGGTAGCCCGTTCCGGTTAAGGAATAAAAATCTGCTGTAACCGCCGACAATAAAATTGTCTGCCCGTCCCCTGTCATTCAGCACACGCTTGAACGCTTCATAGACTTTGGTACTCATTGGAATTTGTCTGATACCGCTTTTTGTCTTTGGCGTTTCAACATGATACCCAACTCCCGATACTTTCAAAAGCTGGTGGTCTACGTTGATTAGCTTATGCTCAAAGTCAATATCGCTTTCAGTCAGTCCGCAGAGTTCAGAAATGCGAAGCCCTGTTCCTAACAGTATGATAATCTCGTCGTAATACTTCTGATAGACTTTATCACTCTGCACAAAGGACAGGAAAGACGCTTCCTGTGTTGGGGATAGAGGTACCTTTGGTTCGGTGTTATCTTCTAAAACGGTGTTCAACTGGAAGTCAAAGGGATTTTTCCTAATGCAATCGTCCTGTATGGCTGTGTAAAAGGCAGCTTTCAGAGAACGCTTGTGATTGTTGATTGTCTTGAATGAATAGCCCTTATCTTTCATGCGTAAAGCCCATTCTTTCGCGTCGGACAGCTTCACGCTCTCAATGCTGCAAGCTCCAAGACTATCTTCTTCCAAAATCCTCATAAGCTGCTTGCGCCCCTGTTTTGTGCCATGCCGTACATTTGCCCGGTGCCTTATCTGCTTTGCGTAGAGTTGGCAGACAGTCATTTTCTTTCCCAACGTGTCAATCCCGTCGTCAAGGTCTTTCTGTATCTCTTTTTCCTTTTCCCGAAGCGAAATATCTTCACGTTTCCCGCCGGGGTCTTGTCGGTAGGTACTAACTTCCAAGCGTAAACAAATTGCGGGTTCCCAAAGGTATCTATATATTTGTAAGCATATCTTCCGTCTTTTCTCTGGCTCTCTCCTGTGCGTAAAATGCGGTTCCTGTTATCTCGTCTTTTCTCCGACATTGTTCGTCATGCTCCTTTCCATGACGGAAAGAGCCTTGATATGCTTGTATCTATTATACCACATTCAAGGCTCGATTTCACTATATAACTTCCAAAGTGTCAATGAATTTTTCAAACTGTTTTCGCTTGATTTGAATACGGTTGCCGTTCATAATCACCCACCCGGCAGCCGGGTTTTCTTCCGCTAATTTACGCAGCTTGTTTTCCCCTGATACGGAAAATATTTTTGACGCTTCCTCAATGGTGAGCGTGTACTTCTCCCAGATAGGCACATCAGTAATATTCATTAAAATGTCCCCCTTTCAATAGAGTACAATAGTTTCAAAAGTAGAAAGAGAGCTTTAATCGGACGGTTATTAGCATAACCTCATGGGAATTGCACCCCCGCATGGTTCTCATGCAGCCCTACCCATTGCCTGCGACGCTCTTAACGCTCGGACTGTGGCTGTAAGGAAGTATCATTGTATATTTTGCGTGTCGTCGCCCGCAAGCCGCTACACTTGCTTTCCGGCGCGGTGTTGGTCGCTCGGCTGTCCGGGTGGGGATAACCTCACCCGGATAGCGTCATGGCGCACCCGCCGTATGGCTCGGCGCAAAAGGAACGTATCCGATTTGCCCTATGCTGCGCCGCCGTTATCTTGCGCCGCTTTCTTTGTCAAGGTTCAGAATGGCTTTGCTGCCGCGTCAGCAGCGGAACGGAAAAGGGGGAGAGAGAAAGCGTCCCGCCGCCGCTGCGGTTTATTCCTCTGCCTTAAAGGTGAGGACAGCCATCATCAGTTTTGCTTGCAGCCGTTCCCGAATGTCGTGGTCTACGCCAAAATAGACGTTCCCGCGCTCGTCGTACAGCTTCCGCATGGAGAGGCGGGCTATGTAGCCGCTGAAATGCTGCAAGACAATCTTCATAGCGTCCGGGTCGCCCTTTTGTCGCTGCCAAAAATGACAGGATAGGGAACAAGGGCTTTTTCCGGGTAGCCGGGTTCGTTACCATTCGTCCCATTCATCAGCATTTTCCTCCAGATATTTTTTTAGTAGCTCAAAAGAGCTTGTCCGCCTGTACTGTATCGTGCTTCTCGACGTATCGAACAGCTCCGCAATCTCGGTGTCGTTCATTCCCTCGAAATAGTACAGGAGTACGGCTTTGCGCTTTTCTTCCGGCAAAGTACGGATTGCTTCAAGAAGCAGCTTCGGCGTGATTTTTCTTCCCGGCTCTTTCAAAGGCGGTTTCCCTTTGAAATATTCATCAAAGGTATGAAGCTGCCGCGCTTCTTCTAAGGTCAAGTCGGAAAAGGTAATCTCCTTTGCCTTATGCCTGTGCAGCTCTTTGTGAGCGTCACACGCTTCATTGTGCAGTACCGTATTGCAAAACTTCTGGAAAGCGCACTGTTTTATAAACTCCCTGCGATTAGGTTCCACATTCTCACCCCCTTTCTCGTTGGAAAGTTGGTGGTGCTTCCCCCTTTTCACGGGGCAATACTGCCTTTTGAAAAAAACGCCGAAGATTTTCGGATTTTTTTCAAAAAATTTTTTGAGTAGAAAATACGCCTGTCCGAAAAGCCCGGACAGGCGTATAGGTATTGTAAGTAGTATTTAGATGATTAGACAGTTCATATTCAAGGGTGGAGAGGTTCCCGACGGTGGTCGGGCTTTTTTTGATAAGTCAATGACCGTCGGATTTTGTCGATAGGGTATGTGCTTCATGGCGGCTACCTCCTTTAGCCGCCGCTTTTAACAGTGATACCGCGTCATTTCATCAGAAAATAAAAAGAAACGGCGGCTTTGATTTTTCAAAGCTGCTGCGGAAATCAAAGAACGACAAGCAACAGTTCTGATTTTGCTCCAATATGGTTATTGGGGGCACAAATTAAAATCAAAAAAGAGCCGATAACAGCAGTATTTCAAACTGCATATTATCGGCTCTGCGTCTGTGCGTCTGGCTCTTTTAATTAAATTATTTTTGTTGTTTTTTGGCTTTATTATATGTATTAGCTAATTGTCCACAAGCTGCTTTTGATCTCTCTACCATGAGAAACTCTCATGGTAACTTCAAGTCCTGTTTGCTCTAATTGATGTTTGAACGCAACCATTTCTTGTTTTTTTGTGGTGCTCTAATTTTTTTGAATTACTCGTCGGGTTGTATTGCAGCACGTTAATCATAACATTTTTTTGCCCTTAAACCATTTTTGCAAGTTGCCTTATATCTGAGGAACGGTCATTTATACCTGGTAAAAGTAAATACGCAAATACCACTTTTCGATTATGCCTTTGTGAATAGGACAATGCTTGCTTAACAACATCTTCAATAGCGTACATGTGCATATGAGGAATGATACAGTTTCTCGCAGCCTGTGTTGCTGCATGTAAAGATATTGTCAACTGAATTTTTAGATGTTCTTCGCGCAATTTTTTTAATTGATTAACTGGACCAACTGTTGATACGGTAATGCCGTCGGTTGGAAAGTTAAGTCCATTTCTATCTCGAAGAATATGGATTGCTGCAATCAAGTTGTCGTAATTGAATAAAGGTTCTCCCATTCCCATAAAAACGATACGATTTACTTTTTGACGTATCAATATGACCTGCTGCACAATTTCAGACGGTGTTAGATTACGAACAAAACCATTGCGTCCGGACTCACAAAAAATACAGCCAACAGAACAACCAACTTGCGTACTTACGCAAACAGTCCCACCATCTCGCCGTTTAATAAAAACCGTTTCGATATACCTGTTGTCTTTCAATTCATAAACATACTTTTTCAGTATCGCTACTTTTTATAGACTTTTTTTGTTGATATTGATAGATTTTTTTGTGAAATGGCTGTTTATATAATTCCGTATATAAGGCTCTTGCTTTATCCTCTCCAATTACTTCCGACATTTCTTTTGTAAGTAAATCCGTATGGGTCATTCAATATTTCCGTAGGTGTACTTTTAGGTAAGTGTTTCATTTAATATCCTTCCTTTTCAAAAATTAAAAAAGTTTGTTTTTTTCAGAGTTTTTTTGATTATGATTTCTAATTTTTTTCAACATCAACGATATGTGTTAATTTACATTTAGGGCAGAAAAGAGGAAAAATTTCTTAATACCGTATTATAAAAATACTTGAACCCTCGTCTTTCCGTTACAAATTGGACATTTTATCCAATATTTTTTTCAAGCATAATATTTCTCCTTTTTGCGTAAAAATACAGGTCAATTCTCAACATGAGCATTGACCTGCATTTATACATATAACACTACAACAAAAATTAAGGCATAGTTTTTATACTATGTCTATACATCGTTAGTTTTGTTGTATAGCATACGCAAAATAAGCATGACAAAAAAGCCCATATTGAAAATGGGAAAAATCTTTTTTGATTTCAATGCTTATCGAATACGCATGCTATGTAACATAAACATTTCCCCCTTTTAATAATACTATACAAAAAAAGCGGATAGTTGTCAACATATACATATGAATTATTTTGGCTAACTAATAGAACAGTGTAGACATATCCAAGAAGAAAGGTGAACAGTAAAATGTAATAGAGTGAATAATTATGGCAAAAAGACCAGTACCAAAATACGACTTCAAGGCTTTTGGGGCAGCGATAAAGGCGGCGCGGACAGGGCGCAAGGAGAGCCGCAAGAAAGTGAGCGACGAAATGTTTATCTCGCCGCGCTACCTTGCGAACATTGAGAACAAGGGGCAGCACCCAAGTTTACAGATTTTCTTTGAGCTTATGCTCCGCTACAATATATCCGTAGACCAGTTCCTTTTGGAAACGCCGCCGGAAAAGAACACGCAGCGGCGGCAGCTTGACGCGCTCCTTGACGGTATGAGCGATAAGGGCATACGGATTGTGAGCGCAACGGCAAAGGAGATAGCGGAAGTCGAAACAGAGGGCAGATAAGAGGTGTCCGTCACAAGTGAACAGGGTATAGAGAGCGTTGTAATCTTTTTTGAGGATTGCAGCGTTTTTCTTTTGCGTAAGTTTGGCAAAACCGGGCATAGCTCCGTAGTAAGGCATAAGGGCATAAGGGATAAAAATATTCATAGCAAGCATAGGAAGCGGGTACCCACTTCCGTATTTTCCCCCTCCCGCGCTGCGGCGCGTCGGTTGAAAATTGCTTGTTGGGAAGTGTCCCAAACCCTCGGAACGGAAAGGAAAGGAGCGAAGCAATGGACGGACGGAAAAGGACGGTGCAAATCAAATTCAGAGTGACGGAAGCGGAACGGGATTTAATACTGGAAAAAATGAAGCTCGTTCCCACCCGGAACATGGCGGCATATCTGCGGAAGATTGCCATTGACGGGTATATCATTCAGATAGACCACGCCGATATAAAGGCAATGACCGCAGAGATACAGAAAATCGGTGTCAACGTCAACCAGATAGCCCGCCGCGTGAACGCGACGGGGAACGCATACCAAGAGGACATAGAGGAAATAAAGGGGGAGCTTGCGGAGATATGGCGGTTACAAAGATTAAGCCTGTTAAAAGCACCCTAAGCAAAGCCCTTGACTATATCGAAAACCCGGACAAAACGGACGGGAAAATGCTCATATCCTCTTTCGGCTGCTCCTATGAAACGGCAGATATTGAGTTCGGCTATACCCTCTCGCAAGCACTGGATAAGGGCAACAATTTAGCCTTTCACTTGATACAGTCCTTTGCGCCGGGAGAGGTAGACTATGAGAAAGCCCATGAAATCGGAAAACAGCTTGCCGACGCGGTGACAAAGGGGCAGCATGAATATGTTGTGACGACGCACATTGATAAGGGGCATATCCATAACCACATTATTTTCTGCGCGGTGAATTTTGTAGACCACCACAAGTACAATTCCAACAAAAGGAGCTATTACGGCATACGGAACATGAGCGACAAGCTGTGCCGGGAGAATGGCTTGTCCGTCGTCGTCCCCGGCAAGGGAAGCAAGGGAAAGAGCTATGCGGAATATCAAGCGGAAAAGACGGGTACAAGTTGGAAAGGCAAGCTAAAGATTGCCGTTGACGCGCTTATCCCCCAAGTTTCCAGTTTTGAGGAATTGTTGCAGCGGTTACAGGCGGCGGGCTATGAGATAAAGCCGGGGAAATATGTATCATGCCGCGCCCCCGGACAGGAACGCTTCACCCGCCTAAAAACCCTCGGCGCAGACTATACAGAGGAAGCCATAAGGGAACGGATAGCGGGCAGACGGGCAAAGGCGGCGAAAGCCCCCGGAGAGCAGCGCGGCGTTTCGCTGCTTATCGACATTGAGAACAGTATCAAGGCGGCGCAGAGTAAGGGCTACGAACAATGGGCGAAAATCCACAATCTGAAACAGGCGGCAAAGACCATGAATTTCTTGACGGAACACAAGATTGAACAGTACGCGGATTTAGTCAGCCGGATTGAGGAAATGGCAGCGGAAAGCGGACAGGCGGCAGACGCATTGAAGAACGCGGAAAAGCGGCTTGCGGACATGGCGGTGCTTATCAAGAATGTTTCCACCTACCAAAAGACAAAGCCCGTCTATGACGCATACCGCAAGGCAAGGAACAGGGAGAAGTACCGCGCCGGACAGGAACAGGCGATTATCCTACATGAAGCCGCCGCAAGGTCGCTGAAAGCGTCGGGCATTGCGAAGCTCCCGAACCTCGCCGCGCTGCAATCGGAATATGAAGCCCTCCAAGCGCAGAAAGAAGCCCTTTACGCCGACTATGGGAAGCTGAAAAAGAAAGTCCGGGAATACGATATAATCAAGCAGAACATTGACAGCATTTTACAGGCAGACAGGCAGCCGGAACGGGAAAAGGGAACAGAGCGCGGATAAGGGCAAAAAAAGAACAGGGCGCGGAAAGCCAGTATATGACTTCCGCGCCCTGTCTTTTTATGGGTGCTTTTTTTGTGAATGTTACGCAGTAGAACGCCATTTTCGGGGGTAAAGGTATAAAGTACCGCCTATCTGATTTTCACGCCCGGAAAGCCCTGTAAATCAAGGGATTTTCCGCGCCTACTGCGTAACAGGGGCGCGTCTTTTTCCTCATGCGCTCGGCGGCTTGTCTGCGGGTGATACGCTTCCGGCAGTCGGGGCAGTATTTGACGCTGTTGGAGCTTGACGCAAAGAACGCGCCGCACTCGGTACACTTCTTCCTGTCCCCGGTCTGGTAAAGCTCCGCATAGAGCAACTTGTCGGCGGGAAGCACCGCAACCCGGAACCACTTGCAGAGAAGCGAATAGGAAATAAGCTGCGGACATACGCACTCGTCCCCGTCGTCCAGTAAGATACAGTTCCCGTTATCGCAGTTGCAGCACGTCCGGCGCACAAGCGCATTTACTTTTCCGGCTCTGGGGCGGCGTCAGCCGCTTAATCTCGCTCATGCTTCATCAGCGGCGTAAATGGAAGCTCCGCAAACCCGCTTCGCCCATGCGCTCCACTTTGGCAAGGGTACGGGCGGCAAAGCCCCGCATTTCCCCGTCCATAAAGGGCAGCGCGGCGTTCATGGCGACGATAAGCCCCTGTCGGCTCCCCGGTCTTGTAAATGCTCAAAAGGTTTGTTTCTACGGTCAGTTTTGTCATGTTCACACCTCCAAATCGTGATTTTTTGTTTTCGCCGCCGCCTTTTTCGGGGCGGTCTTTGCCTTGTCTGTTTTAAGCTGCGCCCGGACAGAGGGGCGGGGCTTCCCCTTATCTCCCTGTCCCGGTTCTCCCCCTTGCCAATCAGCGCATACGTCCCATGTCTGCCCTCGATTTTGGAAAAGGAAAGGGTCTTGTAAGGCAGCATGGAGAAAAGGCGGTCAGTGTCCTTTGTGGCTGCAAGCTGCATGAACGCCGGGGAAAGCTCCACCATGAAATGGGTCTTGTTGGGGCTGTTCGGCTCATAGTGCCGCTTCATTTCCCGCACAATGCGTCGCGCTTCCGTTTCAATCAGCCCGTCCCGCAATGCGGCGATATGCGCCTTGAAATCCCCCTGTGGAAGCTGCTCCCGGCTGCGCCGTTCTTCCTGTAAGAGCGATTGCAGCGCGTCCGGGTCGTTTGGTACGGCTTCAAAGCGTTCAAACTTCCCAAGCTCATAATCGGGATTGCCGTTGAAAAACTGTCCGGCGGGTATCTCCCGTTCCCCATGCTCATAAATCAGCTTCACCGTATCGGCGGGCAGCTCCTTTTCCTTGACGCGCTCATAGTGTTTAGCGTAGTCCAGTTCGTACAGATTGCCCTTGATTTTCCCGCGCTCCGTTCCCGTCAGCTCGATTGCATAGGCAAGGACGCGGTCGCTCGTCTGCTCCATGTAGAAACGCCATGTGTTGTGGGGCGCGGTGTCTTTGAGGAAAACGTCGCGCTCCCTAAAGCAATGCGTCCCGGACGGGCGGCAGAACCACAAAAGGGTCTTGTCCTCCTTGCGGGGGCTTGCCGCCGCCTTTGCGATAATCTCCTTGTCAATCTCCAAGTCGCTCTGGTAAAAGCCTGTGTTCTGCTTCATAACCGCATTGAGGGAAGCGAACAAATCCACGTCCTCAAATTTACTCTGTTCCGGCATGGGTCAGCTCCTTTCCAAATCCTGTGATTTCTGCTTTGCGTTTTTCTTCTGCGCCTTTTCCTTGTCAGCCCTAAGCTGCGCCCGGATAGAGGGCTTCTTTTCCGGCTTCGCTTCCTTGCCGCGCTCCCTGTCGGCTTTGACCGCGTTAGCCAGGTCAACAAGGGAAATTGTTTCTCCCGCCTTAACCTTTGCTTCCAGTTCGTCAACGGTAGGGGTGTTGTTGATGATACCGTCAAAGCTGTTGTCGTTCTGCTCTACGGTGTCCTCGACGTACTTCAACGGGTTTTCCTTTTCCGGCTGCTCTGCGGCAACGGCAAACGCCCGCGTCCCGTTCCCCATAATCAGATACTTTCCGTCGTCCGACTGGTGGTGAAAGCCATATCCGGCGGTTTCTATCTGCTCCCGGCTCATGGCGGTTACATGGAAAGTCCCCCCTCGGTGTCTTGATAGTTTCGCCCGTTTCCAAGTCGTCCGGGGTAAGCTGCTTCTGCTCCTGTAAAAACTCCGGCACTTGCCGGAAGCCTACGCTGTCAACGAAATGCGCCGCGTCCTGTCCGTTCTGATGAAGCACTACCACGTCCGAAACGGAAAGGCTGTGTCCCTTAAAGTCTTTGGGGTGGTCGATATTGAAACGGGTGTAAATATCTTCAAGGGAAGTTTCCGGCGCAAGGGGCGCGGTATAGACAAGCTCATAGTTCGCCCTGTCAACCACATTCCCCGCCGCCTGCAGGCGGTCGTAAGGCTCAAAGCGGAAGTCCCTTGTTTCGTCCCCGCCCTTTATCTGGTAAATGGAAAAGGTGTCCTTGTCCTGTCCGGCGGTCTGCGCCGTTTCCTGTGCCTTTGCGTAAAGCTGCTTTTACGTCGCCCTCGGTCAGCTCGCCGCCTTTGAGCTGCCCCATAAGCTCGCGGCATTTCTCCGGCGTTCCCTGCATAAAGCACGTCGCCCATTTTTCGCCCGCCCGTTCTCCTGTGTCACATAGGCTTGCAAGAGGTGGTTGTTTTCCCGGCTGTCGCTGTAAGGGTTCCGGCGCACTCTGTAAATCGTTTCCGGGGTAAAGGCTTCTTTCGGGGCTGCGCCCGCCTTTTCCTGTGCGCCGGATTTTCCCGGTGCGGCTGCTTCCGGCTGCTCTTTCCCGGCTGTATCTGCCTTTGCCGGGGCTTCCGGCTGCGGTGCGGCTTCCCTGTCCTCTCTGGTGGTCTGCTCCCTGTCCGGCGGTCTGCTCCTTGTCCTGTGCCTTTTGCAGCTCCGCTAAGTTCTCGTCTATGGAATTGATAATCTCGGCGGCTGCGCTGCGGATTGTTTCAAGGGAACTTTTCAGCTCGGAAAGCTCCCGCCCGCTGCTCCACCCGGCGACATAGCCGAAAGAGTAGTCCGACGTGTCAAGCCCGTAATGTTGGCAGACGGTATAGGCGACGCTTTCCGCTTCGACTTCGCGGGTGCGGCGGTCAACGCGGGGCTGCTCGTCCTTTGGTGCGTTGAGGTCAATGTCGTGCAGCTTCGCATGGGCGATTTCGTGAATGGCGGTCTTTAAGGTCTGCAATTCGCTCATGCCCTCGTTGATAGCAATGCGCTTGTCCTCCAAGTGGTAGTAGCCATGAGAGCCGCCCCCGATATTCTCAAAGGCGATAGGAACGGGAGAAGTCTTTTCAAGGGCTGCGAAAAAATCCTTGTAGCGGTCAACGTCGCCCGTCAGCTCGTCCACCGCAATGTCCGGCAGCTCCTTTCCCTCGGTCTGGGAAACGTCAAAGACAGATACCACCTTGTAGGCGGGTATCTTGACTTCCTTTTCCTCGGTGACGGGCTTCCCGTCCTTGCCGATTATGGGCTTCTGCGTGTGTGGGTCTATCTTCTCCACTTCCTGTCTGATTTTGAACGGCGACGGGGCAATGATTTTAATTCCCTTTTGCCCTTTCATCACGTTACGCCCGAAATTATTCTTCCAAGCGGAAAAGCCCGCCACAAGGGAAGCGTCCGGCTTCTGCATGGCGATAAGCAGCGTATTGTTGAAGCTGTAATTATGGAATTTTGACATGACTTTCAGATATTCCCGGTAACGCTCGCTGTCAAAGAGTTCCGCAATGCCCTGTTCCAGACGGTCGGTAATCTCTTTGAGCTTTTCGGCGGGCTTCTCGCTCGTCAGCACGATAGGGATAACCGGACGCGGCTCCTGTGGCTGCTCTGCGGTCGGTGTCATTCTCTGCCCCGGCGCGGCTGCGTCCATTTCTACCTTTGACGGGTCGGGTCTTTCCGGCTGCGGGGGCTGCGGCGTTACCCTGTATTCCTGTGGAACGTCGCGCCCGTCGTACCATTCTGTAAAGGTGTTGCGGTTGTTGTAGATATAGCCCTTTTCGGTAAACATACCGTCGTCGTTAATGGAAGCGTCGCGCCCGTATTCCTCATACATGAAATACCGTTTCACTTCGTCGGATAGCTCCGGTTCTTCCAGTTCATCAACCAGATAATGCCCGTATTCTTCTTCATTGTGGACGGACGGATAAATCCAGTAGCAGTCAAGGTTTTGTGCAAGGTTGATAATGTCCTGTAAGCTGTCGGCATGGTCGCCGTATTCAATGGCTGCAATGAATTTTTCCCTGTCGTCGTCAAACTGCATTTCCAAGAGCTTCCCTAAATAGTTCAGCTCGTCGGGGTGGGAATACTCGCTTAAATGTTCCGTCAAGCCGGGGATAGTGGATTGAAATTCTGTGAAATGCCATTCCTCATAGTGCTTGAAGTCAATCCCGATACGGTCAAAGACTTCTTTCAGATGTTCGGCAGTCGTGGGGAACGTCACCCATTCGCCCGCGGGTCTGCCCTCGGTGTACTTTCCAAGATTGGAAAGATAGCCGCTTAAAATCGGTTCTGCCATTTGTTCGCTCCTTTCTTTTTCAATCATGCGGTGCATAAGCTCAAAATCTTCAATGCTCATGCTCCCGTCAAATACATAGGGGTTAAAATCCGCCCCGTCCCGGTAGGGCTTTTCGGAAAAGGGAAGCCCCGCTTCATGGGCGGCTGCCCTCGCTTCCTCGATAACCTCCGGGGGAAGCCTGTCGTCATGCGCCCCGATAAAAGCGTCAATGTCGTTCATGCTGTTTTCGTAGTGGTAGCGCACTCCGGCGGTCAGCTCGTCAAGGCTCATGTCCCCGCCTAAATGCCCGCAGTAGTAGCCGTTTAAGATAACGGCGGCGGGGTCGGTGCTTTTGATTTCCTCTAACCGGCTCCTGTCCTCCGGGTAGAGCGTATCGTCCATATCAAGATGAAAATATTCCGCGTTCCATGAACGCCCCTGTTTCCAGAACGCCACCCATGCGATACCGTCCCTAAGCTCGTCTTGATAGTCCTTTACGGTGTCCCGTAAACTTGCCATAGTGAAAAACCTCCTTTCTCTGCGGCAGCGTCATAAGCTGCATTTTTTGGCTGCATGGTCTACTACGGGTACGCCCGCATTTCTGCCAAAGATTTTTGAAAATTATTTGAGGGTGAAGCCCTCCGCAAAAGAGGGTTTGGGAAACTTCCCAACAAGCAAAATCCCCGTCCGGCGCGGCAGCGTCGCAACGGGGATTTACGGAAGTGGGTACCCGCTTCCTATGCTTGCTATTCCAGTTTTTAGTTCTTCCGCACTTCGATACGGTAGTTGACGTATTTCCCGCCAGTGTCAGCCAAAACGACAGTTCCGTCGTAGGTCTTGCCTGTTTTCGGGGAATAGAGCTTCTTCACATTCGCCTTGCCGGATTTAAGGAGCGCGGCGGCAATCTTCGGGGAAAAAGCGGTCTTGCGTTCCTCAAAGAAACGGTCGTTCTTCCACATCACAAAGGCACATTCCCTGTTGCTGCAATAGTAGCTTTTCTTCCCCTCATGGACGGGGGAACCGCACCGGGGGCATTTGCCGATAGAGGGCTTTTTCCTCTGAACAAGCTCTTTTTGTCCTCCTGTACGGCGGCGTGTGTCTGCACAAGCTCCCGCGCCATAGCTTCAATGCCGGACAGAAATTCGCCGGGGTCTGCGGCTCCCTTTGCTATCTGCGTCAGATTGTTTTCCCATTCTGCGGTAAGCTGCGGGGAAGTCAGCATATCCGGCAGCACTGATATAAGGGCGGCTCCGTTCTGCGTGGGGATAAGCTGCTTGCCCTTGCGCTCCGCAAAGCTGCCCTTTACCAGTTTTTCAATGACGGCGGCGCGGGTGGCGGGGGTGCCAAGCCCCCGGCGTTCCGCGTCCGGGTCGGTGTCCCCGTTCCCGGCTCGCTCCATAGCAGAGAGAAGCGACGCTTCGCTGTGGGGCTTCGGCGGGGTCGTGGTATGCTCCGTTACCTTTGCGGCGGGGTTTTCAAAGCCCTGTCCCTCGGAAAGCTCCGGCAGCGTCACGCCCTCGATTTCCCCGTCCTCCGGGTCGGGCTTCTGTTTCAATGTCGCCCGGTATCTGCGTTCAATCTCTTTCCACCCGTCAGAAAGAACCGTCTTTCCCCGCGCCGTAAACTCCGTATCAGCGCATGAGAAAACCGCCGTAACCGCTTCAAAGATATGCGGCTCGGCGGTGGCAAAGAGCAGACGCGCCCCCGCAAGGGTGATGATATTTCTCTCACTTTCCGGCAGCGCGTCCGGGTCAGCCTTTGCAAGCTCCATAGTGGGAATGATTGCGTGGTGGTCTGATACTTTTTTACTGTCTGTTACCTTTGCAATATCCGGCGTGAAGTCTGCGCCCGCCATAAAGGGGAGCTTTTCGCAGAGCAGCGCGATAATGCCCGCTGCGGTGCCGCCCATGTCGTCGGTGAGGTAGCTGCTGTCCGTCCTCGGATAAGTCAAGAGCCGCTTTTCATAAAGGGCTTGTGCAAGGTCAAGGGTCTGCTTCGCGGTGTAGCCGAAAATGCGGTTTGCTTCCCGCTGCAAAGAGGTAAGGTCAAAGAGCTTCGGCGGGGCTGCGCTCTTTTTCTCTCTGGTGACGGAAACACATACCGCTTTCCCCGCTTCGCAAGCCCCTTTCAGCGCGTCGGCTTCTGCCTTGTCTGAAATCCTCCCGCTTGCCGCTTCCGCGCCGGATAGACATAAGCGCACATGGTAGTATTTTTCTTTCTGGAAATGGGAGATAGCCGCGTCCCGGTCAGTGAGCATTTTAAGGGTCGGGGTCTGGACGCGCCCCACGTTCAAGGTCTTTCCATACAGGCATGAGAAAAGCCGGGTGGCGTTAATGCCGATAAGCCAGTCAGCCTTTGCGCGGCAGAGGGCAGACGCAAAGAGCGCGTCATATTCCCGCCCGTCTTTGAGGGAAGCAAAGCCCGCCTTGATTGCCCCGTCCTCCATTGAGGAAATCCACAAGCGGCGCATGGGCTTCTTGCAGCCCGCCACTTCGTAGACAAAGCGGAAAATCAGCTCCCCCCTCGCGCCCCGCGTCACACGCATTTATCACTTCCGAAACGTCGGCGCGGTGCATAAGCTCCTTTAAGGTCGCAAACTGCTTTCCCTTGTCCGGGTCAACGGCGTATTGCCATTCCTCCGGCAGAATGGGTAGGCTGTCAAGCTGCCATTTCCTGTACTGCTCCCCGTAGGCGGCAGCTTCCGCAAGCTGTACCAAATGCCCGACGCACCATGAAATGAGGTAGCCGCCGCCCTCGATATATCCGTCCTGTTTTCCCTTAACGCCAAGCGCGGCGGCGATAGTCTGCGCCACGCTCGGCTTTTCTGCAATCACAAGTCTAAGTGCCATGAAAAAAATCCTCCTTTCAGCCTTCCGGCGCGGTATGCTTCTTCTCCTGTGCCTGTTTCAGACAATAGCCGATACAGGGGGATTGCGCCTTATAAGGGCAGCGCATACACGCCGGGAATTTTGGAACGGGCGGCGCATTGTCACGCCGCCCGGTGGGTCTTTGTACCATCATTTTTTCTAACGGGTTTTCGGTGAAAAGCGTCATGCGTCCCCGTCCTCCGCTTCTTCATCTTCGGGAACGTCCAAGCCCTCCCCGTCGTCCGGCTCGTCCTCGCCGTAGTCGTCAAAGTCGAAATCTTCAAGGTCGGTATCGCCCTTGACGCTCTGCTTCGGCTTCATAAACTTAAAGTAGTAGAGTGCGCCCCCGCCGCCAAGAAGTGCCACGACAAGGAAAAGCACAAGCCCGCCCGCATTGCCTTTCTCTTTGGGCTGCTCCGGCGGTTCCTCGGTTTCCGGCTCCGCTTCCTTGCCGCTGCAAGCGGTCATGTTGTCCTTGCAGACGGGGCAGCTCACATTCACTTTCCCGGCTTCGCATTTCTCGGTACAACTGCAAACGGCGGGCGGGGCTGCCTCGGTGCTTCCGTCCTCCATGAGTGCCATAAGGTCGGCTTCGTCCACTTGATTAAGGAAATGTACGGTGTTCTCGCCCTCGTCGTCCCGGTCGATAAGGATATAAAAGTAATTGCCGTTTTTGGTCGTCACTGTGATAAGCTGCTTGTTGCCGCCGAAATCGTCTACAAGGGTCGCGTTCCCGTCCGGGGTAAGGGGTTCTTCCTTTTCGGGTTCCTCATAGACAACGCCGCTGTCGTCGGTCGCGTCCTGTCCCTCCGGGGTCTGTGCAAAGGCGGTGACGGAAAAGCCGCCCGTCAGCATGAGGGCGGCGCAGAGTGCGGTCAAGGTTCTAAGGATTTTCTTATTCATTCTCGGTGTCCTCCATTTCTTCGGTGTCGTGGTCTGCGGGTTCTGCGGGGTAGCCCGGCGCGGCTTCCATGCCCGGAATACCGCCGCCGGAAAGCATAGCGGAAAGCTCATGCGGGGAAAGCCGCATGGAGCGCACAAGCTGTACGATTTGCAGGTTTTCCGCTTCGGTTTTCTGCGCTTCAAGCCCCCGCAGCCTGTTCTGGTACTCGGTGATTTTCTCGCGGGTCTTTGCAATCTCCTTGTCGATACGTTCAATCCTGTTCATAGCCATAAATCAATTTCTCCTTTCAGATTTTCAGTGTTATGTTTGTTTTCAGTTCCAGTTCATCAGCCCATATCCTTTGATACAGGAATAATTAACGGGGTAGCTCTTTATCTTGCAAGCGTCGCCGGAATTGCCCTCGACGGTATAGACGCGCTCCCCGTCCGTCCCGATGACAAGCCCTACATGGTCTGCGCTCCCGTCCCCGTCCCAGTCAAAAAAGATAGCGTCGCCGGGGGCGATATTCGCATAGCCCCTTGCGCCCCATTGCCCGCGTGACTGGAACCAGGGTACGCCTGTGACTGGCACCCGGCAAAGCGCGGCTCGGACAGCCCCGCCTGTCCGTAGCACCATGAAACGAAACAGGCGCACCATTCCACGCGGCTGTTGAAGCCGTACCAGCTCCAAAAGGTGCGCCCGCCCACGTTTCCGGCTTGCCGCTTCGCAAGCTCTACAATGGCGGTATTGCCGGGGCGTGTGCCGTTCACAAGCTGTACGCCGCTTAAATCCTCGGACGCCCCTGTGTCTGGTGAGCCGCCGCCGAAAATCAGCGGCTTGTTGCCGCTTGTTTCCAGATAGACGCGGTACATTTCCAGCTGCTCCGGCGTTAGAAGTTCCTCCGCAATCTCGGAAACAGGCTTGTTCGTCAGCTTCACGTTCAGAATGTAATAATTGTAGGCGACTTCAACCTCGTATTCGTAGGTTTCCGTAGAGGTTTCCCCTGTTTCCGGGTCGGTGACGGTGCGCGTTCCTGTGCGGGTTTCCGTCCTGTGGCGCACTTCAATTTCTTCCGTCAGCGTCAAGGTGTACTGCATGGCAAAGACGCGGTTTATTTCTGCCTGTGCGCTCTGTGGGGTGTAGGTCTGGAAAAGGGCGGTGAGGTAGGACGCTAATTCATGGGGGTTATGCCCGATACTGTCAAGGTCATAGCGGTATTCGTCATAGCCCGGATAATCGCGCTCGATATTGTCAATTTTCTGCTGAAGCTCGTTTTCCTTTGCGGCGTAGTTGTTTTCCGTCGCCACAAGGTCGCTGTCCTCCGACGTGTAGGAAGTCCCGACAATGCCGTTCATCAAGCCGGAGAACATAGAACCGCAAGAAGATAGCCCCGCCGAAATCATAATGAATAAGAGCAGCGCGGCAACGGCGATACATACGCCCGCCGGGTGCCTTGCCACAAACGCCGCCGCTTTCTTTGTTTCCTCGGCTGTTTTTTTCGCTGCCTTGCGGGTGTTCTCTGCGGCTTTCTGTGCCGTTTTCGCGCCGTTTTTCCTTGCCGCCTTTGCATACTGCCGCTTGATTTGCTGCTTCTGCATGAAGCGGGAAAGGGGATTGCCCGCAATCTGCGGGTTATCATGCAAGGCTTTGTGGTACTGGAAATCCACATTCGCCTTGAACGCCGCTTTCTCTGCCTTTGCCGCCGCCCGGTAGGGTTTGAGCTTGTGGCTGCGGTAGCCCTCCTGACTTTCCGCGCCCCGTACTTTGCGCCGCGCTCTGCCAGTTCTTCGGATTTATGCGCCCCTCAACGCCGGAATTGTCCTTTTCAACGGAATGTATCTTGTTGTGGACGAAAATACCCGCTTCCCTGTGCGGGGCGGGATAGCGGGTTGTTGTGGGGCTTTTTCTTTTCCCTATGGGTTTTTTTCCCTGTTCCTCAAAAATGTAGGCGGGTCTTGCCTTTCCCGGTGGCTTTCGTCGCGGTGCGCTCCCGCACAAGTTTCTTTTTCTTTGGGGATAGCCGCCCTTGCCGCGTCCAGACGGTCGGCTGCTTTGTCCGATTTTTCGGATATACCTTTCAAGCTCCGGCGTTGCCCGTTCCTCGTCGGTAAACCGCAAGCGGGAAGTGTGGGCGCGGGCTTCGCTTCTGCCTGTGCTTTCCTCGCCGCCTTTTTGCTCGCCTTTCTGGTGTGCGCCCCGTCGATATGCTCCAAGACGCGCTCGGCTGCTGCGGTGTCCTGTTCCCGTTCTGCCCCCGGCGCATGGGGAAGCGGCGGCGCGTCGGCTGCGGGCGCGGGAGCTGCGCCGCCCGGTATGGGCTGCGCTGCCTGTTCCGGCTGCTGCGGGGCGGCTTCCTTTCTGGTAAGGTCAGCGTCCCTGCTGCGGTTGCTGATACGCTTTTTTTTCTGCCTGTGGCGGCGTTTACCTCAACGGCTCCCTCGCGGGTCATTTTCTGCGTGACTTTCTCACGCGCTTTATACTGTTTTATTTGTCTGTCCCTCCAATCCGCGCCCTTGCAAGGGCGCAATACTCGGCGTTTATCTCAATGCCTATATAATGCCTGTGAAGCTGCCTTGCGGCTGCCCCCGTCGTGCCGCTGCCGAAAAAGGGGTCAAGCACAATGCCGCCTTTCGGACAGCCCGCCTTGATACAGGTTTCGGCAAGTTTTTGGCGGGAACGCGGCGAAATGCCCGCCCTTGTAGGGTACGGTATTGATTAGCCACACGTCCCGCCTGTTCCGCATGGTCGGCATGAGGGCTTCGTCGTAGTAGCTGCCGCTTCTCGCCCGGTTCAATCCCTGTATGTTCCCCTGTCCGGGTACTTCCTCCGCATATTTCTGTCCCGCGCTGCGCCCGGTGTGGTACCGCGCCGCCGTTGTAGGTGCCAACGGCTCGGCTATGGCGGCTGCGTCATAGAAATACTTCTTTGACTTTGTAAGCAGAAAGATATGTTCATAACAGCGGGTAGGGCGGTCTTTCACGCCTCCGGCATGGGGTTTTTCTTTCGCCAGATAATATCGCTCCTCAAATACCACCCGTCAGCGCGTAGGGCAAAAGCCAAGAGCCAAGGGATACCGATTAAATCCTTTTTGCTTGCAGCCCGCCGCCTGTCTTGCGATTGATACGGCTTGCCCGTTCCTCCCTTTGGGGTTCTTCGGGTCTGCATGGTAGCCCTTATTTCCTGTGCCGCAGTAGGTGTCCGCAATGTTCAGCCAGAAAGTACCGTCAGAACGCAGTACCCGGCGCAGCTCGCGGAAAACCTCGGTCAGCCTGTCAATGTACTGCTCCGGCGTGTCCTCCCGCCCAATCTGCGCGTCAAGCCCGTAATCCCTGGCGCATAGTAGGGCGGGCTTGTGACGCAACAGTGTACGCTTTCCTCTGAAGCTCCCGCAAGGCATAGAGCGCGTCCCGGTTGATGATTGTGTCAGTTTTCAGCCCGTTCATGCTTTGCCCACTTCCTCCGGCTTCGTCGTCATTACCCGGTAAAGCTCGGTGTCTTTCGGGAAGCGGTCTACAAAGGGCAGCACCACGTTTCCATAGAAGATAAGCCCCTCGCCCGCTTCGGTGTGGGTGACATACTTCATCTGCTGCGGGGAAATGTTGAGCTGCTTCGCAAGGATAGCCCGGTCGCCCGCCGCTTGATTGAGCATGAGGACAAAATCAGAGTTTTCAAAGATATTCTCCACTTCGCGGGAAGCAAGCAAATCTTTGACGTTCTGCGTAATGGCTGTGGGTATGCCGCCCCATTTACGGAAACGCTTCCAAATCTCCACGCTGTACGCGGCGGTCTGTTCCTCTTTCAAGAGAAGATGAAATTCGTCCATGTAGTAGCGGGTGGATTTCCTTTCTGCCCGGTTGACGGTGACGCGGTTCCATACCTGGTCCTGCACAATGAGCATACCTAACTTTTTGAGCTGCTTCCCTAGCTGCTTGATGTCAAAGCAGACAAGGCGGTTGTTCAGCTCCACGTTGGTACGGTGGTTGAACACGTTAAGGCTCCCGGAAACGTAAAGCTCCAACGCCGCCGCGATACGCGCCGCTTCCGGCTCCGGCTGCTTCAAAAGCTCGTCGTAGAGGTCGCCCAGAATAGGCATTTTCTCCGGGTCGGGGTCTGCAAGGAACGGACGGTACACGTTCCGAACGGCGCGGTCAATGACGGTCTTATCGACGGGCTGCAAGCCCTCCTTGCCGCCGATTACAAGCTCGCAGAGGGAGAGGATAAAGTCGGATTTCAGCGCAAGGGGGCTGTCGTCCTCGCTGTAATTGAGGTTAATATCCATAGGGTTCACATACTGGGGCTTCCCGTCAATGCCCTTGCCCGTAGGGGATAACCGTATCACTTGCCCGTCAAGCCGCTGCACAAGGGAAAAATACTCCGCTTCCGGGTCGCAGATGATAATATCGTCGTCCGTAATGAGGAAAGCGTTTGTCATTTCCCGCTTTGCCGCAAAGGATTTCCCGCTTCCCGGCGTACCCAAGATTAAGCCGTTGGGGTTTTTGAGCTGCTTGCGGTCGCAGAGTATCATGTTGTTAGAAAGGGCGTTCAAGCCGTAGTATAAAGCCGCGCCCGTCTGGAAAAGCTCCTGTGTGATAAAGGGGATAAAGATAGCTGTGCTTGAAGTCGTCAGCCCCCTTTGAATGGCGATAAGGTTCTCCCCAAGCGGTACAGAGGACATAAGCCCCGCTTCCTGTTGGTAGTCAAGGCGGGTGAGGGCGCAGTTGTTCTTCTGTGCAATGCCCGCCGCCGCGAACACGTCATTTTCCAGTTTCCTTTTTGTGTCTGCCATGTTCACCACAAGGAACGTGAGCAGAAACATACGCTCGTTGCGGCTCTGCAAGTCCTGTAAGAGGTTCTTCGCTTCGCTGCCGAAAGTGGCAAGGTCGGACGGTATAATATCCATGTCATAGCCGCTGCGTACCGCCTTTTTTTCTGTTCCTCGATTTTCATTTTGTCAAGGTCGGTGATTTTCCGCTTGATTGTCTTTATGGCTTCGGTCTGGTCGATACTGTGGATATGCAGATTGACGATAACGCCCGTTTCCAAGTCCAGAATATCCGATAAGATACGGTCGTTTAATTCCGGGGCAAGGATTTCAAGGAATGAAACCGCGCCGATTTTGCGCCCCATGCGGAAGTAACGCCCCTCGCCAAAACGGAAAGAGGACGGGGCGATAAAGTCCTTTGTGGAAAGCCCGGACGGGGCAAGCCATGAAAAATCAAAGGCAAACTGCCCGCACTCCGGGTGGAAAATGCCATGCAGCATTTTGAGCCGTTCATAGCCTGTCATGGGGCGGGCGGCTACGCCCAAGAGCTTAAAATTGTTAAGTACGTCCGTTTCGATACGGGCAAGGCGGGATTTCGCCGCGCCCAGACTGTCGGCTTCAATGGCAAAGGTGATGTATTTTGCTTTGACAAGCCCGTTGTTGCCCTTTGCAAGCTGGTTTTGCAGCATATCCCCGTATTCGCTGCGGATAGAGTTGAAAGCGTCGTCCTGTGCCGGGATATTGACCGCCTTTTCCGCTTCGCCCCGCTGCGTCCCTTGATTGATGAAAGAGAGCTGCACCGAAACGGAAGCGTCAAAGTAGTTGAGGAAGTCGCACCAGTTCTCAAAAATGGCGGTCTTGTCGTCTGCCTGTGCAAGCTGATAGTTAATATCTTCAAAGGCGACGGTCTTTGAGTATTTACGTTCCGTAACCTTGCAGATACCGTCCGGGTACATCTGGATATAGGGGATTGTCTGCTGCGCGGTATGCGCTTTCCCGTCGCCCTTTGCCTGTCTGATGATTTCCGCACTCTGCTTCTTCTCGGCGCGGGTGAGCTTGCGGGGCGGGTTAGCCTTTGCGTGTGCGTTTCCCGCCGCGCTGTTTCTTCGTGTTTCCTTTTGCAATCGCTGATACCTCCTTTTTCAAGTTTTCTCGCCGTTCTAAGACGGAATAAAGGTTGTCTGTCCTGTATGGTCGTTCTTTGGGGGCTATGAATTTTGTCTGAATGATGTTTTTTATCACCACTTCAAGGGGCTGTCCATGCTTCTCATACATGACAAAGAGGAAACAGGGCAGCATGACGGCAATCATAGCCATAGACGCAAGGCTTGTGCCTGTGCTGTCTTTGAGCAGAAAGAAAAGCGGCAAGCCCAAAATGAGGGCTACCGCGAAACATACAATCTGCCGTTTGGTAAGGTTGAAAGCTACTTTTGTCTTGACTTTGGATAAGTCTTTGGGTACGGGTACATACGCCAAGTGGAAACCTCCTTTCTCTGGTTTTTTTGCTGCTGTAAGTTCCCATAGGGGTAATCAAGGCAAAGGTCAATCTATGCCCTTTGCCCGTCCCTATTCTATGAGTTCTCCCGCGTCAAGGTCGGGTAGTATTTTCGCCGCTTCGCTCTGAAAATCTCCACCCTGCCCTTGACACGCCGCTAATGCGCGGAGAAAATCGACTTCGCCAGTGCGCCGGATTTGAACAGGGAGAAACAGAGGATAACGGTATAGGCTGCAAGGAGAAAAATCGCGCTGTGCAGATTGTCCGCTATTATCATGTTGTTCACCAGTACGGCGTAAATGCCGACGCATATCATTATGAGGAAGCCTTTGAAAGCCAAGCGCGAACAGGGATTTTAGGTAGTTGTTCCCTATCTGTCCCCATTCCCGGTTAGTCATTGTTGCGAACGGGATAGGCGATACCGAACAGTAAAGGTAAATTTCTATCATGCGCCCGTAGAGGATAACGGTTATCAGTACGGACATTATCTTCATGCACAAGCTCACAAGGCTTGTTTCCATGACAAGTAAGAGCAGTTCGGGGATTTCCATAGCGTCAAGCCCGCTCTGCATGGAAGCAAGGGCGGCGGCAACATCAATGTTCGTGCTGCCGCCGATAACCCCCGCCGCGCCGGAAACAACGTGCTGCGCCATATCGAACACCGCCATAGTGATGTCAAAGGTATGCGTCACAAGGTAGACTGCGACGTAAGCCTTGAACACCCACTTGAAGAACATGGAAGTGTCAACGTCGTGCATATTGTTCTTTTCCGTTACCATGCTGATAAGCTCATAGCATAGGACGTAGGTAATGACAAGCCCCGCAATGGGTACGATTACATTCTCCGATAACGTCCGTATCATGGAGAAGATACCCGCGTTCCACCCTTGCGGGGTCTGCCCTACCTCGGCGGCGATAGTGCCGACTTTCTCGTTCACGTCCCCGAACATAGTTGACAGATTACCGTTTATGGCTCCTATGAGGATTTCCTTTTATCCATTCGTTAATCGCGTCAAGTATGCTCTGCATAAGTTTTTACCCGCGCTTCTTAACCGAACAAGCCGGAAAGTAGCGGTACAAGGGTCATGCCGATAAGGGCGACACCGCCGCCCGCCATGAGCTGCTTCATGCCCTGGCTTTTCGCGCCGGGATTGTCGTTGCCGTAGCCCTCCATGAGGTTAATCACGCCCCAGATACCAAGCCCGGCTCCCAGAGCTACAACAAGGGTCTGCAAAACGCCTACCGCCGAATTAAAAAAATGCCATAAAGTTCTCCTTTCGTTGCGCGTGCGGCTGCCCGAAAAAGGGCATAAAAAAACGGCGGTCAGTTTTGATAACTGCTGCGGTCATAAGCCCGCCGGGTTGCGGGGTTCCCCACGCCGCCTGAGCGTTCTGCGGCGCGGCGGTATTCAGTTAGGCGGGCGCGGCTCTTGCCGCTGTGTGCTGCGCCGGAAAAAGTGGGGGCGCGTATCATGTAGCCTGTGTTTACGTTCTTGATGTTAGGTCAGCTCCTTAAAAAATCTCTTTTTGAATGACAGGTAGGATAGGTTGGGCTTCCGTAGTCGTCGGCGTTGTGGGAATGTGGGTAACTGGCTGTCTTATGGAGCTGTGGGAAACGCTGTTTGCAGGACGTGGGAAAGCTGCCCTTTGCTTTTCCATGTGCTGTGAATGGCGTTTTCCATAGCGGAATAGCCTGTTATCCACATTTCCATGACGCAAGGGGGCGCGTATCTCATAGCCTGTATTTCTTCCTTTAATCGCAATCCCTCCTTTCTCTCTGGCGGTTCTTTTCGTAGAGCCGTTCACAAGCTGCGATAAATTCCCGGATTTCAGCCCGCCGTTTCGCTTCCTCGCGCTGCTGCTCCATGCGCCCGCCCATAATCAGCACAAGGCGCGGCTTCTCCTTTGGGGAACGCTCATTCATTGTCTGCGTCCTCCTGTAAATCTGCCGCGTCAATCTCGTAATAGTCAAAGACTTCATCGGGCTTGACGATAGCGGGGCGGCGGCGCAAGTGCTTCTCCATGTCAAAGGCGTTCTTCGGGTCTGCGTCGGAAAGGTACTTGTATTTCGGGTGCTTCGTTATGTCGAATTTGTCCGAAAAGAACGGGCGCACCCCGCGTAGCTGCAAGATACATTTCCCTCCGTCCATGACCGCGATTTCATCTTCCGTCATAAGCTGCTTTCCCAATTTCTGATAGTTCAGCCCATGCGAAAGCTCCCGCCCTCTGGTTTCGGACGTGTTGAAGCTGTCAATGGTTTCTTTCCCTAAAATCTCCGATATTTCTTTGAGCGTCGTTTTCTCCTTGCCGCCAAGAAAAAGCGTGGTGTCGCAGTTGCCGACTATGGTATCGGCGTTGTCCTTGTAAATGGCTTTTAGCTGTGACTGGCTCTGCAAGATGATTGAAGCGGATATTTCCCGGCTCCTTATGGTGGCTATGAGCTTTTCAAACTTCGGTATCTGCCCGATATTCGCAAACTCGTCTAACAGGCAGCGCACATGGACGGGAAGCTGCCCGCCGTATTCATCATCTGCCTTGTCGCAAAGCAAGTTGAATAGCTGTGTGTAGAGAATACTCACGACAAAGTTAAAGGTGTCGTCTGTGTCGCTGATAATGACGAAAGGGCGGTCTTTCTGTCGCCTATGGTGTCAAGCTGCATTTCGTCGGTTTCCATAAGCTCGCGCAGCTCCTTGATGTCAAAGGGTGCTAACCTCGCGCCGCAGCTAATTAAAATCGACTTCGCCGTTTTGCCCGCCGCAAGTTTGTATTTGCGGTACTGCTTGACCGCGAAATGCTCCGGGTCTTTTTTTCTTCCAGACGTTCAAACATGAGGTCAACTGGTTCTGAAGTCCTCGTCGTCCCTCGCGGGCTTCCGACGCATTTATCATTTCAAGCAGCGTCGTGAAGTTCTTTTTCCTCGTCCGGGGCTTCATACCAGATATAGCCGATTAGCGCGGTGTAGTAGAGCTTTTTCCGCTTTTCACCCAAAAAAATCCTCGCCGGATTTCTCCCCGTCGCCTTTTTGTGTTGGCGATAATGGTATTGACCAACTTCAAAATGTCCTTTTCGCCCGCAGATAGGCAAAGGGATTGTATTTCATGGATTTCTTGAAGTTAATCGTATTCAGCACTTTAATCTGGTAGCCGCCCCTGCTGTAAGAGCTTCCCGCACTCGATTAAGACGGTGCCTTTTCGGGTCTCAGGACAACATAGCTGCTGTGCATTTGCATAAGCGACGGTTTGACGAAAAACCTTGTCTTGCTGCTGCCGGAACCGCCGATTACAAGAATGTTCTTGTTGCGGGCATATTTCGGCTGCTTCGGGCGGTTGTTCATGGTAAGCCGTTCCGTCTGCGTGAGGGGGATATTGTTCTCAAATACTGGGTCTGTGTATGGCTTTTATGTCCTCGGCTGTCCCCCAAACGTGCGCTGCCGTACTCCATGCCTTTCCTGTACTTCTTCGCGTTCTTGCCCTTGACGTAGATAATCAGCCGGACAATGACCGCCCCGGCAATGCCGATAAGTAAATCTGCTGGTGGAAGCTCGGCGCGATACTGGAAAAAGGCGGCACTAAAACCGTCCCCAAGATGTAGCAGCTTTTGCGCTCGCGTCCGCGCCGGGGGAGAGCCGGACAGCCGCACCCACTTTTATCAAAGAGCCACACAAAGAGCAGATACGGGAGATTGAGGATAAGCAGCTTCTGATTTCCGGCTTCATAGCGATACCTCCCTGTCCTTGTTCTTGACTTTTGCCCGTTCCGCGTTTCTGCCCCTGTGCGGCTTCTTTAAGGGTTGAGAGCAGCTTTCGGATTGAGGGCTTCCTATCCTGTGTCAGCTTCTTTGCGGAAAATTCCTTAAAGGCTGCGGTCAGCGCGTCCGCGTCCCGCCCCTTGAAGAAAACAAGGTAACGGGGCGGGGTTTCCGTCGTGTCCTTTTTCAGCGCAAAGTCGATACCATATTTTTTTGCGGTACCTCAAAAGCCTTGATATTGTCTTTTTGTAATCTCAATGTTGGAAACGCCCGCGTTCTGCTTCATAAGCTGCTTTAAGCTCTGCTTGCCCTGTGGCGGTTTGGAAAGCTCTTTCTTGCCCTTTGAGAGAATGGCTTTCATTGCCTTTTGGAGCGTCTGCGCGGTCAGCTTCCCGGTCTTGATGTAAAGGGCTATGGTCTTTTCGTTTACTTCGTCCTGCAATTTCTCGCGTCCTCCTTTCGCGTTTCTTTATGGGGCGGCGGTCAGATACGCACCCGCAGCCCGTTCAAGTCCTCGGCTCTGATACCCACAAGATACCAGTTGTCGCCGTACTCAATCCGGGTAGGCTTCCACTTGCCCCGCACGAACACGTCAAAGCACTCGCCGCAATGCAAGCCCCCGTAGTAAGTGTTGAGGTCAAAGCGGATGTCGTAACGGTCGGTGCGCTCGTCAAATACCAATGCTCCTGTTCTCTGTGCCATAAAAAATCCTCCTTTTGTTGTTTACAGGCTTTCGCCCGGTTTGAATGAATAATAGTCCGGGTCGCCGTACTGCGGCTTCTTCGGTGCCAGTGCGCCGCTTGCCATGTCATGGGCGACAAGGGAAGTGTAGTAGTTGCCGATAGTGGACGGGGCATTGAAAAGGGCTGCTTTCAGATATTGCTTGATGTTGCGGATTTTGGTTGTGTTCTCCCGCATACAGTCAAGCACAAAGCGGATATGCTCGCCGTCCAGCTTCATAAACTTTGACTTCACAAGCTCTGCCGGGTAGTCGTCCCCCGCAATCCGCACCCGCTTCCTTGCGGTGCATACTGTTTCAAGCATGAGGTCTATAATCTCGTCAAGCCTGTCACCGTCAAATCTCATGTCCTGTTTGAGAATGTCGTAGTCGATATTGTCCTTGATGATTTCCCGGTATATCTCTACTGCGCTCTGTGCTGCCGCTTCCGTTCCTTTCCGTTCCGGCGGCGTAGCCGCTTCCCCGCAAGGTGAGGGGTTAGGGGAAAGGATAGGAATGGAATGGGTACTTGATAAATCCGTATTTGATTTTTCTTTTTTTGGTAAGTCAGTTCTTTGTATATCTTTATTTAATTGCGTTGGATTTTCCAACGTAGGTTTTTCCAATGTTGGTTTTTCCTGTGTTGGATTATCCAATGTTGGATTTTCCAATGTAGGTAAATCCGGCGTAGGCGGCTGCGGCTGCTCGAATATCACATAGTCCGCGCCCCGCAAGCGTCCTTTTTCTCGTCGCGCCCCTTGAACGGACGATATACCCGGCGCGTTCAAGCTCCCGTATGGCTTCGCGGATAGCGTCTATCTTCTCCCGGTTGATAAGGGATAAGCCTTTCAAGGTGTAGTCCCAATCTTCGGGGAGTGACAGCATTTGCGACAACAGCCCCTTTGCCTTTAAGGAAAGCTCCTTGTTGCGTAGGTGGTGGTTGCTCATTACGGTGTAGCCCTTTGTTTCGTTCCACCCGGAAAACTGCCATAGTAAATCACTCCTTTTGCTGTGGATTTGTTACGCAGTAGAAGCGCGGTTTCGGGGGATAAGGTATAAATCCCTTGCCGCGCCAGATACGCGCCCGCAAAACCGCTTGTAGCAAGGCTTTTTCTGCCCCTACTGCGTAACAAGGGCATGAAAAAAGCGGCGTTCCTGTTCTCCCTGTGTAGGGAGTGGGAAACGCCGCTTGTACGGTGCTGTATGAAATTTTTCAATCTATGGTAGGTCAATACTGCTGTGCGCTGCCTGTTTGGTCTATCCGCAAGAGCTTCAAAGCATATCAAGGCTCAATCCGTAAGTAGTAAATGGGTAGTAAATTCAAGCTGCTGTCTTGCGGAAATGCCCGTAAACTGGGGATTTTTTGAGATAATCATTTGATTTATACGGAAAACAGGCTGGTATGTCGGCAGCATCATACTGGAGTGCAAGTACCGAAAAGTGCGGCAAATCTGGGCGGGGGAGCGCTCGAGTCTCGGGCAGCTGGAGACCTATTATAAGAATGCGTGCAGCGACGAAATTTACGGCGGAATCGGCAAGCTGTTGCGTACCAATCCGGTGTGCGGTGTCATGGCGCTTACGCCGGACACGAGTACTGCGCCGATTCGGTCCGATCATTTTCCGCTGGAGACCTTTGCTCTTAGACCGGGGAAGGAGAACCGCACACGCCACGCACTCTCCGCGCACATCCTGGAACTCATCGAAAAGGCACTGAAAGCAGAGGAAGTTTTTTCGCGCTAAGGGAGCTTCCTGTATTATACTGATAAGCACAGACATTGTGATTCGGAAAAGGAGTTTTTTTATGAAGAAGGCAATCGTGAGCAAGAACGCACCGGCGGCAATCGGACCCTACTGCAGGCAATCGAGGCAAACGGAACCCTCTTTGTCTCGGGGCAGATTCCGCTGGATCCGGCAACCGGAGAGTTTTTCCGCGGACGATATCAAGGGACAGACCACAGGTATTCCGCAATATCGCCGCGATTCTCAAAGAAGCGGGACTCGGCTTTGAGCACGTGGTGCAGGCGACGGTTTA
>BNJU01000913.1_pt1 | contig 72387 bp, 91 predicted proteins | sample 8539281 | NCBI WGS metagenome assembly BNJU01 (sample SAMD00202456, study PRJDB9452) | human saliva metagenome | isolation source: human saliva | place: Japan | reverse complement strand
AATAGAGCAAGGGCTAGAACCTGATAGAATCAGAAACGATTATCAATAAACTACATCATACGTAGAGTTCGACAAATCTTGTAACAACTCACTCTAGGGATACTGTTGTTGAGAGAGAGCCGATACGATTTATCTAATGAAGAAAGGCTCTAATTTCTACTCAATTTGAGCATGAATATGCAAGGTCTTCTTTCGTTCTCAAACCTGAGGGCCTTCTTTGCAAGGAGAGCTATTCTCGTGAAGGAGCCACAGGAGTATGGGATTATTCAGTGCATTAGCAAACGCCACCTTCAGCATAGGCGAGCTTGAGCTTTATCTGCAAGCAAGGTCTATAGCAGTTGTAGATTCCAAAGGAGGCGATAATTTTACCGATATGCAATTTGGCTTACCTCCAAGGATTTGACGTTATCACATTTAATGACGATGATAATAAAGATATTCTTTCCTCTAGGATGAGGCAATTAGTGCTGGCGTTCGGATGGCAATCTCGTGATGCAGAAATGCACTTTGAACAACAACTATTTAATGATGCTCCATGGACTATTGTAATAGAATTAGCTCAACTAGCAAAAGACATACTGTCAGAAGAGGCTGTAGTTTCCTTGTCTTTAATAGTATTCAATCAATCTCTGAATTGAATAATACAACTGACGAACGACAGTTCGAAGTTAGACAAAACTTGAGTTCAATCAAAGAAAAAGGATGGTATAAGAACGTTACAGATGGAGAGTGTCTTGAGATATTTTTATTCTTAAATATGAGTACACAGAAGATGGCAAAACATTACGCAAAGAACTCAAAATACTCATTGATTGGATAAATGAATAGCGATAAAGTCTTACTCGAGTTTTTAGTGACCCTAAGGGGCTACTGATTGCTCCCAAGGACACGGAAAGACTTATAGCATCGCTCAGATGGTCAGTCTCAGTTGAAGCAGACAAACCTCAACTAATCCTTACTCATACTCTCATGCAGGTAGTTGCTCTCCTGAAGAAAAGTTCAGAGAACAGGGATCCTCTCCTAAAAATACAACATTGAAACTATCTGCGGATTCATTCAGAGATATGTTCTAACTCTATGTAAAAAGAACAGATGTCCCCAACCAAGAAAAATAAGAACTTCTTTCAACAAATAGTGGAAATTGCTGTACACTTATTCTCTAAACCTGCGGTTAGGGCGTATGTAGTCACTCAAAGCTACTCTCGTATATATGTGAGATGAGTATCAGGATTGCACATTAGACCAGCATAAAATCATCATGTTAATGTCTGAGGAAATACCCACCCATCTACTAGGAGACCCTTTACAAGGCATATTTGATTTTGCTCAACCCATTGTAGATTTTGAGAAAGACCTATTGGCTTTTAAGCGCTATGATTTCCTTCAAACTCCTTGGAGATGGAAGAATGTAGGAAAAGAGAATCTAGGTCAACTCATTCTTGGTATGAGGCAATCTTTTACTTAAAGACGGAAATGTCAATCTTGTTACAAACAAGGAGGCCGGCTGTTTCATCTATAATACACAGACACAACAGCGACAAGAGTTTTTCTTACAGAAGTTAGGTCCTTTTCTTAAAGTTCTAAGCCAAAGGAGTAATAGTATACTTGTTATCTTCCCTAGTTATATCGATTACAAGGGAATCCCTAGAGGAACAATATTCGATAGATGTACTGCTAAACCCCAAATTGATGTTCGGAATGATTTTACACTTATCGAGGCAATAGATGATACTTCATACTACCTATGTGCAAAGTCATTAGATGATTTATTAGAAAACCTTCCTAGGGCCTCGAAAAAGCCTTATAAGAGACTTTTAGATATCCTAGAGAATTTGTCTTTAAAAATCTGATATTGCTGGATTGGATTTCAGAAGATAGAGTCAAGAAAAAGCGAGACAGCTCAAGCATATCTGGTACATTATCAAATGTAGTAAGTTCTGTTATCAATTTTCCATCTTATAGCACCTTGTTAGACCTATTCACTATGATAAAGTCCGATTTAAGGTGGAAAGCTAAAAGAGCTGATATCTTTTCATCTCGTATTTACATGCCTCAAAAATGGCGAAATGAGAATGCTTCATCTGTTCTAGAAGAGATGAAGAGCACAAAAATCGCATAAGGCAGGTGGACGAAGAATAGAAGGACGCTGCATAGGGACAACCTTACTAACAAAGGGGGCTTGGAATTTGATGCGGTCGTCTTGATTGAAGCTGATAGGATGAAATCATCAAAAGGATTTTTATGTCGCTATATCTAGAGCATGCAAGGAAAGTTCACATCTTCACCCCAAGTCCCACGCTCATTTTGACTATTAAGATTTTTGGGTGTAATAAAGGGTGTAAATCGTCATAACTTTGCTGATTTACACCCTTGTTTGCGGAGAGAGAGGGATAAAGACTATCGTACAACATCATTAAAAGGTCATATCAATCGTTATCAAATGATGCTGAAAATCAAATGCTTGGTGATGTGATTTGAAAATATTTTTATATCGTTGATAATGTAGGTTCCAATAATCCGCCTCGAAAAGTGGGTCAAAAAGCTGGGTCAAACTTGAGTCAAAAAGTGGGTCAAAAACAAGAGGTTCAAAAATACCCGAACTTTGAACCCTTGAACTCTGGCAGAATTTTTATTTTACAAAGCGAGAAATAGCTGCCAAAAAGTGGGTCGCAAAGTGGGGCAAGGAATGATATTTTGGGCTAACTTTTGAAATAAAAAGGAATCGGATATGCTCATCAAACGAACTATTAAATTTTCGCTCCAAAAATCAGCGTAACGCTGAAAGCCGACTTCGTATGCGTGTTTCTTACGATGGGAAGAGGTTGGATTTTCAAACAGGCATTATACTCGATAAGAAGAATTGGGATGATGCTCAACAGCGTATAATTCTCTTTAATTCAAGCGCTGCGCTCTGCAAATGACCTTAATGACAAGTTATCACAGATGTTGGTAAAACTATGGTATTATTTTTCATGACTTTGAACTAAAAATGTGATGCTGACCACTGCCGAACTGCTGCTATGCTTATAAATATCATAGCACACCAAAGCCCCAAACAGTGGCAACACCTCCTGAAAAGATGGAACTCATCTGTTCAGCAAGTGGATATTAAATCGGAAAAGGCTAAAAAGTAAGAGCTTATGGAAGTGTTTTTGATGAGTTTGTAAAGGTCAATGGAAAGCTCAATGACTGGACACCTGCGACACACGAAAAGTTTGCGGCTCTTCGCAACCATCTTACAGGATTTGACAAGAAGCTGACCTTTGATAAGTTTGACGAGGAAGGCATGATCCAACTTCATCGATTATTTAGGAAAAATGGTATGAAAAATAGTACCATTAACAAGCAACTCGGCTTCCTGCGTTGGTTCCTGCGCTGGTGCTATGAAAAAGGACCATCATGCCAACCGTACCTTTGAATACTACAAGCCCAAGCTGAAAAATGCGTCTAAGCGTGTGGGTTTTTCCTCACGCACGATGAGCTAAGCATTTTGTTGAGACTTTTAAGATCCCTGCAAAAACACGTTGCTTTAGGGCCTATACGTGATGTTTTTCTCGTTTGCTCTGCTACAGGCTTACGCCACTCTGATGCGTGCAATCTTACATGGGACGATATTCACAATGGTAAGATAGAGATCGTTACGGTAAAGACCTCTGACCGTATTCTTATCGAAATCAACTCAAAGGCTCAGGCTATTCTTGATAAGTATGCCGATATTCATCTTCCAGATAAGAAGGTGTTGCCAGTTATCAGCAACCAGAAGATGAACAAGCATCTGCATACCCTCTGCAAATTAGCTGGCATTGACGAATCAATCAAAAACTACACACTATGAGGGAAATAAGCGTATAGATAAGGTGCAACCTAAGTATGAGCTTATTGAACTCACTGTAGTCGGCGTACTTTCATCTGTACCTGCATTGGCTAAAGGCATACCACCAAGCGTGGTGATGAAGTGGACAGGTCATAGTGATTATAAGGCAATGAAACCTTATATAGATATAGACAGACGAAGTGAAGTCTGAATACATGAAACAATTTGATGAATAGAAAAATAGCTCTGAAACGATGTTGTCGAAATAAATTTGCTTTATCTTTTGCAATAAACAGTTTCGAGACACTTTAATACATTTTGTCGATTTGGCAAGATAGTTTTCTTCCCGACAAGCTTTTTATTCTAATCGCTAACGATGACAGTGGCGCACATGTGGCCATTGTGTCTATATGTATTAAAGTGCAAAATATGAAACTATCAGAATCATTCCTACAAAACTCCTTTGGCGGAGCTATCCGTTAAGGACTTCTGTATCTCTTATGTCAGAGTGCAAAGGAGGGAACGAAGCTACATCAGAAAAACTTTTTGATGAAGATGCCTGGATCTCTGGCTACAAGTCGCTTGCCAAGTATCTTCATTGTAGTGTGCCTACCGTGTGCCGCCTTGTAAAGAGTGGCAAAATCGATCCCTGCATCGAGAAAGATCGGTGCTACTTTATTGGTTTGACATAATACGTGATTTGATGAAGGTATGAAAAAACTCGGAAAAAAGACAGCAGCTTTTTTGCTTATTATAGAGGTCATTTGCGGTGTCCTTTTGTTACCAGGTATAGGTGTAGTCAAATATGTAAATGACCCTCCCAAGGCCAATCTTACTGTATCGGCATTATGTATAGTAGTATTGATAGTAACTTTCATACTGTATAAACGCTCGCAAGACAAGGAAGAGAAATAGTCATGATAGTGCTGTAAAGAGAAGATAAAAGACATACACTATGTATAAGAAAGCAGAAATAAAAGACAAAATAGACCATTTAATCAGTATGGTTAACCAAATGAGGCAAGACAAAAGAATTAGCTGAAGGCTATTGGAAGATATAAAGATTGCAAATGATGTTTTGTCAGAAACATTTAATGACCCTTCCATTTTTTACGAGCATTGGGAATGTAAAGATGTCAAGTAAGCTACGAAATATTTTAAAGGGGAATGAAATTTATACGTTAGAAGAAGCAAGCAGATATGGGTGCATGATTTTTAAGAAACTTAGAGGTGTTGGCAATGCAACATATAAAGGAGTTATTAAATATTTTAGAGGAACATAACTTAATCGAATAATTGATACAAAATGGGACAGAAAAATACATGTTGAATTTGTTCTATGATCCAACAGATGGAGCTGGTCGATGGGGAGACACAAGTAATTTTATCAAGTTCAAGAGGAAATGGATTTTCGACCATGTAAGGAGACATAATCTTCCTTTGGGAGTTAAGCGATGATCCTTTGTGGTTGATATCATAGTGCTGGACTTTCAGAAGATAATGACGAGCATAGGAATGGTATTGGCATAGCTTAAACCAAGTACAAAGAACCATTAGAATATTAGACATGAGGATACATAAATGGCTAAATGGCAGGAAGCATAATTCTATGCGAGTGAGAATTATGTTTATGTTCGCTGGTGAGTTGAATGACTGATGGATAGACTGGTTCCTTCCTTTCTTTCCAAGCAAGGAGAAACCTTTGATATAATCGAATTTGTAGAATGTGGAATCATCAAGGACTTCAAGGATAAAACCTTCGAGGGATGTGTACGGTATCATGGCATAAAGAAAAGTATGTATGATATGCTCTTTGATGGCTATAATGTTGAGATAGAAAATATACACTGGTGCCCCAGATATATTGAGATTGAACTAAAATCGACAGATTACAATCGTGACTATTGGAAAGAAGTTAATGAATAAATTAAAATATGATGACAAGTTCACTCCCGACACACCTTAGATGACAATAATACGCCCTACTTGTGCTCGCTATGTACAATTGCTCTCCTTGTTTTTTTCTGTTATATCCGAAAAACTGTTACAGTGATACAAAAAGAAGATAGAAATCTAGGTTAATTCAATTATTTTCCCATCTTGTAGCTCGAAAAACTGTTACAGTGTAACAGAAGATTACTATGGAGATAAGAAGAGAGAGGTACCTGAATAAGCTCATCGCTAAGAAACAAGATGCATGATTAAGATTGTTACGGGTGTTCGTCGTGCGGTAAGTCATACCTACTGGAATCATTTTGTTTAAACAGCATCTTGTTGAATCTGTGCAAGGAAAATGACATAGTAGAACTTGCACTTGATGAAGACGTAAACGCAAAATATCGTAACCCATTTGAACTTGGAAAATACATCAGGGAGATATGTGCCGACAAGAGCCACTGATTTCTATGTACTCTGGATGAAATTCAAAAGGTAGACAGCATTCAGAACTTTATCTGCCAGACAATCCAAAACGAAAAATCGGTTTTGTGGATGTTCTGCTTGACTGAAAGAGCTACTAATGTCGATTTGTAGATGTCGGGCAGCAACTCCCGAATGCCTCGATGGATATTCTCACTGAATTTAAGGATAGAGGCGAAGAAATCAGAGTGAATCCATTGACCTACGATGAATTTACGTCTGCATACCAGGGGGACAGTAGGTTGGCTTGGACTGAGTTTATGATGTATGGAGGAATGCCCTTTGTGATGCACAAGGATGGACACGCAGAGAGGCAGCTTACTTACAGGGACTTCTTCGAAAAGACCTATATTACGGATGTGATAGAGCGCAACCAGCTCAAGGCAAGTAAAGATGTATTGGAAGACCTGCTGAACTATCTTGCATCGTCTGTGGGCAGTCTCACTAATGCTACCAGATTAGAGAACACCTTTAAATCAATAAAGAAACAGAATATAGCACATCAAACAATCTCTGCTTACATTGACCACTTTATAGATGCCTTTATCATCAAGAAGGCAGAACGCTATGATATCAAAGGTCAGCAAATATATTGGGGCCCAGCAAAAATATTTCTTCACAGATGTAGGCTTACGCAATGCGCGTCTGAATTTCCGCCAACAAGAAGAAAATCATATCATGGAGAATATCCTCTACAACGAGCTTACAGCCCGTGGCTTTAGTGTAGATGTAGGTGTTGTGGGAACTATCTGTACCAATGCTGCTGGCAAACGTCAGCGTTCTCAGTTGGAGATTGATTTCGTATGCCAACGAGGTCACGGCCGTTACTACATTCAGTCTGCATTGACAGTAGCAGACGAGAATAAGCGTTTGCAGGAGATTAACTCGCTCACAAAAATCAACGATTCATTCATCAAAATCGTTGTAGTGAAAGATTACATCATACAATGGCGCGACGAGGCCGGAATCTTGTATATAGGCATCGAAGCACTCCTTCTCAATTATATCAATCAGATAGGTAAGACCTGCCGTCGAATTAGATGGGTACGCAATATCCTGCGCACCTATCGATTGCATCACCCAACGGTGTCAGCCCTACGCCTCGCCGTCGAAGGAGAAAACCATCAGCAATAGTATGCCAAAAGTGAGCACTGTAGCGACAACTACCAGACAAACGTCAGCAAACACTCATGTTAAAGTATAAAGTAATATCAGCATAAAACATTAAAATAAGTATGGTATAAAGATTGCGGTATATAAAACAATACGATAATCCAATGATGCTATCATGACAATGTGATAATCATTAAACAATCGGATAATTACTTGCAACATAGCCATTCTTTCCTATCTTTTGCAGTATCATATTTCATTGCTCTCCCTTTGTTTGGGTGTAAAGGCAGACTTGTACTGTTGTGGAGCGAATTACATGTTATGGGTCCCTCTCCAATGAACATTTGTTCAAGTGACCTACCAAACTATGGAAATTGTTGTTTTTAGCAGGTTTATCTTTAAAACCGCAAACAATCACGCCCACTGGGCACATAGTAGAAACGTGTATTTCAAAATATGATAAAAATGAAAAAGACTTATTTTTATGATTGTGGCAGTGACGGCATGCCTGTCTCTCGCCTGTAATGTTCTCGTCGTGTGGCTCCAACCACTGACGATGGTATCGAAGCGATCAATTCCGAAAAACTCTGTGGTAAGAATGGAGCTGTCCTTATCAGGAGATTATGCCCAGTTCAACCCTCTTTGTGTCGTTTCATGCTTTTTGACTTGAAGGAAAAGGCATGGACATCCACACCTCTACTGGCAAGGACGTAAACATGGTGGGATTTTACGTACGAGGATTCACCATTCTCTACCGCCTCTGCACAAATCAAAGTTTCGTATTCAGCTTTCAACGCAACGCTTATTCTCTCCAACGCTGATGTACAAGATGGTAAGGTTAGCATCAAGCAAAGATGTACAAAGATGAGAAGGTGATACGTCACCATACTTTGGACATTGACGTACTGCCTACCGATGGCAATATCAGCATCAGTTATTCTCCAGAAGACGGTTTCACCAAAATGAATTAGGAGGTGGGTTATGAAACAACAAGATAACAATATGCAGCCCTTTTCCATCAGGGAGAATAAGATTATCCTTTGCCAATCAGAAGGGCGGGTGGGCAAAACCACACTCATGCGGCTTTGTTTGCCACCATCTGGCAGTTAATCAGCGGCACCCTTTGCTTGTAGATCGAGTGCTGACCCACAACAAACTTTCTATGGCCGCCGTAAGGATGATCTGCGCAAGGAACAAGATATATCCTATAAGGTGCAGTCTATGACCATCAAGAACCCTGAAAGCACCCATGTTATCATGCAGAATCTGCGTACACTTCCGGGCACAACCATTATAGACACCCCAGGCAGCTTGACACAGGAAGGTATGTTGCAACTCCTAATCAATGCCGACTACATTATCTGTCCGTACCATTACGATCTCAATACAATAGATTCTACTCGTGCATTTATTCTTGCGGTGTTCAAGCTGCGTCAAAGACACCCGGAGATTAAAGCCCAGTTTATCTTTGTATGCAACAAACACGATGTTCGAGTAGGTAAAGGCAGTGAGCTGAAAGCATGGAAGATTGTAGATGAATACTTACAGAAGTTCGGTATTCTTGCCCCTCGTGTCGGTAACTATGCAGATTTGGAGCGGTACAACACCATCGGGAATAGCGATAAGGTGGAGAAACTAACTAAGCGTAGTTTCGACTTCATATTCAAAACCATATATAACATAGACGACAATGAATAAGTATAAATCAGATATAGCGGAGTCAGCCGCCAATATGATGCAGATTCCCGATACATTGGAAGGTTTGCTTCAGGACATACATGGTCAGAAGGAAGTGGAGTCCCCAGTGGCTGAGAATTCGAATTCGGCTCTCCCTGAAACATCAACAACAATTAAAAAAAAATCCAAGAGGCAGGAGCAAGACAAGGCAAAAGGCAGCCCCTGTTGGCTCGATTCACCTGATTGACGGTGATGAACTATGGACATCGTTTTCTTCGTTATGTGAGCAGGAAGACCTGTTACCTAAGACCGTAGGGAAAGACGGTAATATGAGCTTTTGCAAGGTGGATAAGGATATATTGGCAACCTTCCGCAAGTATTCGGTAGGCGGATATACCACGCAGACCCTTGTGAGCGCCATTTTACGCAGCTTTATCCTGCACTATAAGAACGAGTTTAATAAATACAAGATAACCGAAAAATCGTTATTGTAGTACAACACAATGATAGAAAGATACCTCTTGTGCTTGCGAAAGGTTGTTGCGCCCAAGCTACTAAAATGGCTCTTGATAGCTGTAATTGGCTACCTCACGTGGGTAAGCGTGATAGGAAACCAGCAAAAACCAAAGGAAAGCAACTGATTCAGCAAGGCGAACAACTTTACAACGAATCAAAAAGCGTATCAACACCTACCACACCACAAACCATAAAAAATGAAAAAGCAATGAGTAGACCAACATCAATATGAACGACGACAAGATCAACTTTTTAGTTGACCACTCATGCCTATGTCAGCAATCGTAAATTAGCCGATGCGCTCGGTGTTTCAGTTCCTACCATCAAAAACAAATCTCGTGAGTTAGGCCTGTCAAAGACCTGTGCCAAGCGTAAAATTTTCCCATCTACCGAAGCCGATGTTCTGAAAATGAGCGAAAGGAACTCTTATCGGTCGGCGGCCGATAGGCTCAATTTGTCCGCATCGTCTGTCCAAATTATTATCAATGAAGCAGTCGCAAAAGGACATCAGAAACGCTACGAGGAGGAAACTGCAAGCTGATTGCCGAAGCAAGAGCGCATCTTATCAAGAAAGAACGTGCAAGAGCCCTATTCGGTCTGGATCAGCGGACGAATCTTAAACTCTTCCCCAACAAGCGGAAGTATCGCTTGCGTGATCGTCTGAGACGATGCAGGTATGATGTAGAACGTAACAGCACAGACGTTTACATTGATGATGAAACGCCGTCACGCGCAAGATTGAGGGCGAAGCAAAGAAATTAGGATTTCTATCGTAAAGCCTATCGTGGAATACTTTTCCCATAGACTTATATCAGAGAATAGTGCTGCAGAGGAACAAATCTTTGCAGAACTTAAACGAAAGAATATCAACGGTTAACATCAATAGAACTTAAAACAAACAATTATGTCACAATGCAAAGGCAAGGTCATCGCCATTGGCGAGATCAAGACTGGTGAAAAGCCAGCGTATAGGTGGGCTTCTCAGCAATGGGTGTTGAGGAACAAGGTCAGCAATATCCGAACACTGGTGCTTGAAACCTTCTGGTGAAGACAACATCAACAAGTTTGATCTTCATGTAAACGACATGGTGAGGTAAGATATACTGCACGCTCTACTGAGAAGAATGGCAGCTTCTACCCTCCAATCGTCCTTGAGAGGTTGTGAAGGAACAACAGCCTGCATAACCCATACAGGTACACTATCAGGGAGATACGTGACAGCATTCTTTTGTTGTCCGTATTTTTGTTGTTACACTAAGTGGATAATTACCATGAAACCATATTACAAGCAAGATATCAGGAAAAGTTTTTCTACTAAACGTTACATTCATATTGTAGCATTTTCTTTATCCGTTCCCAAATCCATACATTTGTAACTCGTTTTCGCAAAGTCCTTTATTTGTACCTCGAAATTTTGTAAACACCAGAAACCCAAAATTTTACGTGATGTTTGCCATGACCATTATCATCATTGGCCATATAGGCTACTGTGCTATAACATCATTCTATGATCTCTACTTTGATAAGACCGAGAGGTTATTTGTTACGGCCAGTGTCGAAGAACAAGAGGTGGATATAAAAGACGAATTGAAGCTACCAGTTTGATGCTGATGAAGATAGGAAAATTGAGGGACCAGATGGAAAGCCAGAGAAGAACAAGATAAAGCAGAGAAAGAAAGTGGATCAGCCTTTTCTCAAAAAGTCGGCATTGCACACTGATGACAGTCCTGCGACAATGGCAGGTGGAATAGAGGCAGAAGATGTATCAACGCTTTTAGACTCTTTGGAAAAGAAAGGACCAGATTCTTGAATTTGAAATTGTAGCGAGAGCCTTATCACCAGCAGCAGAGCTTTTAGCTTTTTCATTTTTAATGTACCATAGGTTCAAAGTCGTCCAGCGCAGCGCCTGTTGTAAGGGAACTACAAAAGGCTTTCTTTTCACGGTACTTTTAATTCGATAAATAACCCAATGCAAATTAAAATGTTTTGAATTAAAGCTAGCATTCACCCCTGCTGGGCACCTAGTTGTTAGATGCCGCGCACTGTTAGCGTTATTGCGCCCTGTTCGTATTTGCATGTCATGGCTGGCGTGCAAGCCTCGCTCAGGGAGCAGGTGGACTTCTCAGCAAAGCACACAGCAAATTTCGGCAACCGACTCTGCCCTGTACAGAAGCCTCGCGACGCCATTGTGGTGCAGCAGTGCACGGGTTGGTGCTTTTTAATGCATATTTTAAGATGCAGAATGGTGATCAGGATGTGAAAAAGACCATCATGATGACCATTGGAGGTCAGTGTAGCAATGGTTGCATGTCAACCGCTCTCCCTTGTTTTTCAAATAGAAAAATCTAGAAGATATACCCGATATAGACACCAATAAAGCCTATATCGGGACATATTTTATACTCTATTATTTTGACAAATGAGTGATATAATCAGCTATCCAGTATTCAAAGGTTTGCAAAAAGCCACTGGAGTTTATGGGAATACGAGGCACATTTATTCACTATGCCGCCGGTACTCTTCCTCTGGATTTATCGGCTTTCTGGTATTCAATATTCTCTTGGGCTTCTTTTGCAGGAGTCACATGCACTTGTCGCCATTGCGAGGCACTGGCATTATCTCTCATTTTCATCACATGAAACTCAGCTTATATTCAAAGCACATGATACAAAGGCATTATTCATTATACAGGCTTATTTGACTATTGACTATGGGCAAGAAAAAGGAACGACCATTTGACAAACTATACGCAGAACTTGAAGACATCAAGGACGCTCGTGGTAACTTGATGAATACCGTTCTTTTCTCAAAGAATGGCAACTGGTCTGTTATCATCGAGATTGAAAAATCCAGTGCAGCAGTATTGTACCGATGCGACTTTGTACTATGGTTATGCCGATATTCTAAGCAATATTATCCAGACTTTAGGAGAAGGATATTGTCTCCAGAAGCAGGATATATTTTGCAGACAAGGCTATGAGTATGAGATAAGTGGAGACATGAGCTTCTTATATCAGTCTTACTTCAAATACTTCAAAGGCCGTCAGTACACCAATATCCGCACCTTCCTCATTATTACCCAAGAGTTTAAGCAAAGTTCCTTTGTAAAGTATGACCCCAAAGCATGGCTCGACTTCCATTCCAAAGTCGGCAAGGTCATCAATATTCTTTCAGAGAAGAATATACCTTATCACAAGTTACGCAAAAAAGAAGTGGCTGAATATGTCCACCGTTTTCTTGCTTTCGACTTCAAACCACATCCATTCTCATTAAATAATATGAATGTGATGGACGAGTATATCAAGACTGGGGGAGCGAGCTATCAAGTCGTTTTCACTACTGTCAATATCGACACCATCGACCTCCCCACTTTTATTCGTCCTTTCAACACGATGGCTGTCAATGGCTTCAATATTGCCACTGACCTACTTTCGTTTCTTGCCGATATTCCCTATACCGATTGTGTTATCTACAATCAGGTGATCCAGATACCACAGCAACGACCACTGATGCGCAAGCTACAAGGTAAGGCTAAGCGACACGACTCTGCTGCCTGATCCAAGCAACAGATGCAAAGCAGATATGGACCTCGTGCTGGACTTGCTTTGCAAGGAAAAGCGGTTCAGCTGCTTGTATATACCAATCAACATCATTACATCAAGTCCGCTTGCACAAGGTCAATAGCAGCTCACTTCTTATCTGGAAACAAAACTCTACGACTGTGGTATCATGCCTTCCAAGGCGTGCTACAATCAGTTGGAGCTATTTATCAACTCCTTCCCAGGTCTGTCGTATTCATTCAACAAAGAATATGACCTCTTTCTGACGCTCGCCGATGCAGCTCCCTTTGTCTGACATACTAAAAAGAGCACATGAAGCACAGTGAAGAATCGAGGCTCAATGTCATACACCGACTGTCAGGGGCATACCTGTATCTATTGACATTACAGGCAAGGGAAGGCAAGATTAAAGTTTACAGACAATGCCAACTTCTTTCTGTTTAGCTGAGTGGCAGCGGCAAGAGTTTCACATGAACTCTGTTGTAGCCCTCCAACTATTGATGCAGGACACTCGATGGTGATGAGAGATACAGGCGATAGTTACGAGAACAGTCATTACTTTCATGGAACTTACACTGCATACATAGCAAGGAAAAACCTATTCCATGAACTTTCTCAGCATTACCCTGATGAGTATAATCTGAACTGGCGAGAAAAAGCAGTTCTAAATCTGCTGATCTTTCTTATTTTCAAAGAAATGAAGAGCCGACTAAGATAGAGGACAAAATCATCAACCAGACACTGGCAGAATACTACGATGAATACTTCAACCCTTTGATAAGTTCTCTGACAAAGATCGAGAACGCTGCGTGAACGTCTGATGCTTGAAGATAGAAGAATGGCGAGTACGAAAGTACGAAGAGAAGCTGAGGAAAAGTATGGCGACGATTACACGTTACACGAACTGAGGGAGAATGCAACATACTTTTTCCAAAAGCTGATCGCATAGAAGACAATACCGCCAACCATGCCATTGATGAGCTGGACTTTACCAAGGAGGAAAAAGACCACCATGCCAAGATTGTTCGTCGAGTAAGCAAGCTGCGCAACGTGATTAACGATAAGGCGGCATCGGAAGGAGAAAAAGAAAACGCCAACAGGCAACTTGTACGCCTGATGCCCGAACTCATAGAGGGCAAATACCTCATACGTATCGAAAAGAAGATTGACAAGATAGAAAAGCAGCGTAAGAAACTGAATGTCAAAAATCTATCGTTCAACAGCTACTATGAGTTTGCTTTGGAGCGCATACCTCAAATTATGACTGAGAAGAAGATAGATTTTGATATTGATAATTTCGCTGCCATTCTGGAGCAGTTCTATAAGGGTGGCGAGTTGGAGCATACGCTCAACAACGACCTCGACAAATCTCTGTTCGATGAAAAGTTTATTGTCTTTGAGATAGATAAGATTAAGGATGACCCTATACTACTTCCCTATTGTAGTCTTGATTATCATGGACGTATTCTTGCAGAAGATGCGACTAAAGAAGGGGCGAAAGGCACTGATCATCGAAGAAGCATGGAAGGCAATATCTTCGCCTACAATGGCAGGATATATCAAGTATCTCTACAAGACAGTCAGGAAGTTCAACGGTATTGCCGGGGTTGTTACCAGAGTTGAACGATGTGATTGACTCACCCATTGTCAAAGAAGCCATCATCAACAATTCTGATGTTAAGATTCTGTTGGATCAGAGCAAATTCAAAGATAGATACGGTGATATTTCTGCAATCCTTGGCTTGACAGAGGTACAAAAACAGCAGATATTCACAGTCAACGCTTTGCCACCCAAAGAAGGCATACCCTACCATAAGGAGGTATGGATTGTCGTGGCTCAGTATTCTGATGTCTATTCGTAGAAGTACCACCAGAATGGTATTGGGCTTTTTACCACTGAGCGAGTAGAGAAAGAAGCTTTGAAGATTTGCGAGCTTTGAGCTTTTTGACGATGACATAGAGCACAGCCATTACTCATATCGAGGAAGACCGTAAGAAAATGAATATAGGGCGATACTTTGATTTCGCCGTACTTGTCAATAAACATCAAAACATAATGAGCTTATGGGAAAAATAAAAAAAGCTATACTGGCTATCGTCACTATGTTACTTTCAGCCCATTCTGCCAATGCTTGGGTTAGAGTTGTCTATGACATCAACAGCACGGCTGCCGTGGGTGCGAACACCGCATTTCAGAAAATCATAGAGGACAGCCATAACACTCGACTTGACTCTATTCGTTCAAAACAAGCCAAGATTATGTCCTACACGGCATCGATGCAAACCATCAAAGAACTCTACCGAATGTCTATGCAGAATGTCAGTGGCTTCGGAGAAGAATCGGCTTATTACAAACAGATGGCAGAAAACTTCCTTCAAGTGCCGGGTAACACAGCAAGAGCTGTAAAGGCGATCAACAGATGCCCAGGAATCAACTAGTGAACAGCCTGAATGAAATTGTTAATATCCAGGCTGAGGTTGTTGGCCTAATTGAAGACTTTGTGGATATTGTGAATAACGGTAAAGTTGATTTATCAGCCTTTACCAGTGGCAAGAGAAATGACAAGCTATCAGCATTTCTAAAAATGCTCACTTAGGAAAGGCGATGGCTATAATTTCCTTGACCGTTATGAGCGATTGACTTTAGCCAACAAGTTGCTTAGTCATATCGTTGATATTAACACGCGCCTCCAGCAAATAGAATACATCTGTGAGTATTGTCGAACATTCAGCAACTTCATGTATTCTATCGACCCTTTGACATGGGCCTTCTATTTTGATGGGAAGGCAATGGTCGAATCCGTTGTGAGTGATTGGAAATATCAAATCCACACGTAAGTATGCTCCTTAACACAAATGACCTATGAAAAAGATTATCTTTTCTCTACTGGTGTTCCTTGGTTGTGTTACTACAACCAAAGCTGGTATTGTGGGTCCTGATGATTTACCAACCATTTCTGCCCTTATATCGCTCCATAAGGCTATGGCAAAGGCAGAAGAAGTATCAATGAAGCAGGTTGGCGTAAGCTATAGTGAACAGCAAATAGCTACCAACAATGCGTCGAAGTTCAATGAACTCCGTACAACACTCAATACCAAGCTCAACAATGCACACCAATGGGTGATACTGGCAGCTGCAATCTCCAAGACTACATTGGACGTGGGTAATACCACAAAGGAGTATATCCAATTTGTGGACTTGACACGAAAGAACCTTTTTCGCAAGCCCCAGATAGCATGGTACTTTGCAGAGGCTAACTATAATGTGAGCAAGCGAGTGTCCTTACTAAAGAAATCGGTAGCTTTGATGGTTGCTTCTGAAACCAATATTCTTAAAGCATCATTAAGTGAGCGAATAGACATGATTTACGATATTCAAGACCAAATTGCGGTTATTAGGGGCATTATCAGTCAGGCTCTATTCTGGAGTAGATGTGTAGATATTGGTGGCTTCAAATACGATTACGTGTGGGATATACTCAACAGTGATGTATATGAAGGTATCGCCAATGACCTCATTGGTAAATGGAGACAAAATCTTAATGCAGTATGAAACGACCTTTTATAATCATGTTAGCAATGTTTTTCCCTATGGTTCTGTTGGCACAAGTTCCAACAAGGGATAAACAAAAGGAGCATCAAATTCGCTCTATGGAGCAAGGGCACTGGGACTTTTCGCCTGACTGGTGGTATTGGGCTTTCCATAAAAATTATAGTGGAGCCTATACAAAATGGGAATGGCATGGACTAAAGTCTGGTTTACGTGTCCACTTTGATGAAGGCAGATCCAATGTGAAAACCGTGGGACCACGACGTGAGGCACAGCTTGCCACACTACTATTGAAGGAGAAAATAGTAGAAACAGAGCGAAAGAAGATCGAAGAGCTCAACAAAGAAGAGGTGGCACGTGCAGCCGATCGTAATGTAGATTTGGTGTACGGTAAATATAAAGCTCTGTTCTCTGATATGCAAGTCTCGATTACCGAAGGCCTTACTTTATTGTCTGGTGAAGAGTAAGGGAAAGATGGCAAAGAGCATCAAAGAACTTTACCGACCAGAAACGAGGTCATCACTCTAACGTTGCCTATCTGCGCAAAAACTGGTGTAGGCTATGAACTTGAAAATGTCAAAGGGAAAAGGATTTGCCCAAGCCAAGAAAGATATGGAAGAGTTAGTGAAGAAGGTCGCCTTACTGCTCGACTCGCCAAAGCGTATTATAAAAAACGAAACATAACCTATTATGACAGATTTACTGCTGAACATCAATATGACCCTATCCATCTTCATAGATCAACTATTGACGATGGGACTGCCAGTAATCGACGAAAAACTTGGGGAAGCTGATGAACGAAATGAAGAATCCCCCTACGGCAGGACTCTTTATCAAGATGGTCAGTGTCGCCAAAACAATCGGTATCAGTTTGGCTCTATGTGTAGGCTCTTATGAGTGCTGGGTAATGATACTCGGTCGCCGTGGAATGGACGTGATGAAGATTGCCCGAATCATCGGATTGGCTATGTGCATCGGCTTCTCTTCTACGATCTGCGATGCTTTGTCGGTGCCAGGAAACTGGTTAGAAGGTGAAACACAACAAATGGCGATGAACAAGAACCGTGAGGTTGCAGCTCTCGAAAGAGCCGTGGCTACAAAACAGCAGGAATATATCGATTCTATCAGGAGTCAGCAAGCCAAACAGGAAGAACAGAAGGCAGCACAAGATGCAGCTACCGAAGACGGTTTGCTTGATAAAATTCAGCATAGCGTGGAAAATATCGGTATCAGCATACAAAACTATGCCAAACAAGCCGCCGTGCTTGTAGAGACCAAGATTAGTGAATGGGCTAATGATATTATCCGCTTCATCGGTGAAATCATCTTCCAAATGACCTACTATGGTATGCTTTTGGGACAGCGTATCTTCCTAAGCATACTCAAACTGTTCTGTCCTATATCTTTTGCCCTATCCATCGTGCCACCTTGGAGAAATGCGTGGTCGCAGTGGATCTCAAAATATCTGACCATATCGCTGTGGGGATTTGTGGTCTATCTCATCGTGTACTATGTAGATTATCTGATCATGTTCTATCTTGAATCAGACTTGACTGCCTACAACAAGCTGCTACATAATGCAGCCTCTTGGGATAACATCGGTGCGTTGGGCATGCAAGCCATCGGTACTACCTGTATGTATGTTGTCGGTATGCTTGCTGGAGCTAAGGTATTGAGCATGGTACCAGAAGTATGCTCATGGCTAATCCCAGGTGGTGTAGCATCGGGCGCAGGTTCTGCCGCAAGTGGAGTTGCCACAGCAGCAACAATGACAGGAGTTGGAGCTGTAGCTACTGCTGCTGGGGCCGCTGGCGGTGCCGTTGTTGGTGGAACTTTAGGAACAGCAAGTATGGCTGGTGCGTATAGCCAAAACCGAGGAGAAGGAAAATCTGTATCAAGCTCGGTAGTAGGTAGCGTTATCAGTAACACAGCTTTAGGACAACATTATGCGGCTGGTGGAGATAGAGCCAGATCGTATAATAATGTAGGCAAGAACGATGAAAATTACAAACGTAAAGACGACCAATAAAGTATGCTGATACAAAGTTTAGAACAAAAGACAAGGCTTGCCTTGATGACCGTATTGCTCACTATCGTGGGCAATGTGGTGATCTGTGGTATGCTAATAGCCTATGGCGCAAAAGTGTTGTCCGAAGAGCGTAATCAGGTGTATGTCCTTGACGGTGATATACCATTTCTTGCGCAACGAAGTCAGGAAGAAGCCAATTTTATTATGGAAGCGAAGGCACACATACAGCTCTTCCACCAGTACTTCTTCACTCTGCCTCCTGATGATGACTACATCAAATGGACACTCGGAAAGGCAATGTATATGGCCGACGGTACAGCTATCAAGCAGAAGCAGGCTATGGAGGAAAACGGATTCTTCTCTGATATTGTCTCTTCCTCTGCCACTTGCACGATCATGTGTGATAGCATCAAGTTGGATGAGCATAGCAGAAAGTTTACCTACTATGGTACTCAGAGTATTCGCCGACGTACCAAGAAGATACGTCGAACTCTGATTACGACTGGCGCACTGGAGAATGTACCAAGGACACAGAACAATCCGCATGGTTTGCTCATCACTCATTGGAGAACATTAAAGAATATTGACCTCGAATATTGACGGTATGAAGAGAAAGAAAGTAAAGAAAGAGTTGCCCAGATACAAACGGCATATCCGTTATGCTTGTTGGCGTATTTCAAAATACTGGAGGGTAAGGAACAAAGTGGAAAAGTGTAACCAGTGGGCTACTGACAATCGAAAGGCCTTTTTAGCTTGGTTGTTGGTACCCTCGTGTTTGCTGCTATCGCCACCTTTATCTCGATACTCTACGATTCTGACCAAGGCTTCCACTATCAGTGAAAAAGAAGATTTCAGTGGTAGAACGGAGAAGATAGAGAACATCCAGCCGATGATGAACGGACTGAGGCAAATAGAAGAGACCAAGAAAAGTGCAAAGTTGGAACTCAAACAGCTGACAGATCAAGGCGTTGCCATACACAAAGAATTGGATTCACCTTGCCATAAGGGAGAAAAAGTCATGAAGACTCTATCCGAATTGTGCAGGACTATCGCCAACTACAACACATCGTTAATTTTTCTAAAGAAGCGTAAAGAATGAAAAAGTTGAATTTGAAGCAACCGAAAATACATTTTCCCTCTCGTGGTATTCCTGCCATTGACATTTCTTGCCTACGAGGTTTCTAGCATCTTCGATGGCAACCGTACCAGTTCTGCAAAAGTAGCTACCGACTCTCTTAATATGGAATTGCCCGATGCTGAGAACGAAGGCTTGAAAGACAAGATGGCTGGCATGGAAGATCGTATATGGGTGATGATGGCTATTCAGCAGTAGATGGCCTCGGCGATGAAGAAAACAAGGGCGATTCGCTTGGCAATGGTTATAGCGAGAGCGAAATGGATCAGATCGACAAAGACAATGCCGAGCGTAAAGCACAACAGAAAGCTCAGGAAGAAATGGAACGTAGCTTAGCAGAGTCAAGGAAGCACATCAACTCCTATGCAGGTGGCGGTTATTGCAGTAGCAGAAGTGCCGCAAGGAACAGCCGTCGTGACGAACTCGATGACTATGCCAAAGAACTTGAATACATACAAAAACGTAGTCGCGCAGCCCAACGAGCCATCGACGAAGGCAATGGCAGTTACGGAGGATATGATAACTATGATAATCCATATTCAGATGGCTATGCCAACAACAGGCGTTCACCTCGGACAGCAAGGGAAAAGACACGAAAGGAAGGTGAGAAAGTGCAGACGGTAGAAAAAAGTGAACAGCCCCAATGCCGATCGCTTCAATACCGTTTCTGCCAACAAGAATGTGGATGCGCCCCTCATCAAGGCAATGATCGACAAGACTACAAAGGCACATGAAGGCACTCGCCTCGATTCAAAGCTGCTCGATGATGTAACCATCAACAAGGTGCTCCTGAAAAAGGGCACTTATCTATATGGATTGGTAACTGGCTTCGGCCAACAGCGTGTCAAAGCCAACATTACGAGCATTCTGGTAGGCAGCAAATTCATCAAGGTCAATCTGTCTGTCTATGACAACGATGGTATGGAAGGCTTCTATGTGCCAGAGTCGGCCTTTAGAGATTTGATGAAGGAGGCTGGCTCGCAAGCCATGCAGCAGAATATGCAATTTGGCAACAATTATGGATCCACCCTAAATGGCGAATCGGTGGCTCTGCAAGCTTTGCAGAATATCTATCAGTCGGCAAGTAGTGCCGTATCTGCCAATATGCGAAAGAACCATGCTCGCATCAAGTATAACACCATCGTATATCTCATCAATACGTCCTTAGACGTAGAATGATAAAGGTTTATTCAAAACACAAATAAATAGTAAAAGCACAATGAAATACATAGTAATTACACTGTTAGCAGTACTTATTGGTACTCCGATGAAGGCCCAGAAGAAGTATCGTGATATAGTTCCTGATACTGCCAAGGTACATTATATACATCGCGAAAGCATGGACGATGCTTATATCTTTGATGGAAACCTCCATAAGAATACCGTCTATGTGAATGAGCAGATCACTACACACATCATCATGCCAGAGAATATCAAGCTCGTCGATATTTCTACCAATAACATCATCGGCAATCAGTGTGCAGACAATATCGTCCGTATCAAACCTGCTGGCAGAATGTACGATCATGAACTGGCTGGCACCATGACAGTGATTGGTGAACGGCATATAGTACAATTCAACGTGGTATATGTGAATGGGCCGGCACGTGCCAATTCTATCTTCAATATTGACATCAAGGACACCAAGCGTTACAACAATCCAGAGGTACTAATGCCCGAAGCAGATATGGCACGTTTCGCATGGGCAATCTATAGTATGCCTGCAAAGTTCCACAACATACATTATAAGAAGTATGGTATCAAGGCCGTGATCAATAATATCTATGCCATTGACGACTACTTCTTTGTAGATTTCTCGCTCTACAACCATACCAATATCAAGTTTGACATTGACGAGATACGGGTAAAGCTAACGGATAAGAAAGAGAGTAAGGCGACCAATACACAGACCATCGAACTTACGCCTACTTATATGCTCAACAAGACCAATACGTTTAAGAAAGGCTATCGTCAATGTGCTTGTACTTAACAAGCTAACGTTTCCAGATGAGAAGATTTTGAACTTGGAGATTTCGGAAAACCAAATTTCTGGCCGAGTTATCTATATCCCTATCGAGTATTCAGATATTCTTCACGCAGACGGCTTTAGCCAGCAACTGATGAAGAGCCTGTCAAGAAGTAACTATTAAGGAGGAACGCAATGAGAAAAATCGTATTATCCCTTATGTTGGGCCTATTTATGTTGTCAAAGGCCTATGCTGGCGATGGCGACCAGTATATCACTCTCAATGCTGGTCTATTGTTTCAAAACACGCTCAACGCCACATTTGGTTATGAGAAGGAGCTGCCGTATGACAATGCTTTCGAGATATTTGGTGAAGCTGGCAACCGCTGGGCACGTGATCCTGAATGTGGGAAAGTGTGCTCCAAATCCTTTTTGGGAGCATTACTATTGGAACGGTGGCATCGTATATAAGAAAAGTCTAGTGCGTTGGAAGAACTCCACACTACGCCTCGACTTGGGGCCAGTGGCAGGAGCCTATCGAGGCGATTACTTCTTTGGTGCAGAAGGCAGCCTTGAATACAATTATACATTAATAAACGGCTGGAAGCTGACCATCAAACAAAAGAACAATGTCAATTTCATGCACGGAGATACCTTCCGCAATGGATTGACCATTGGTATCAAGGTTCCACTCTAAAAGAAACACTACAATATGAAGATCAATATAAAGCTACGCCCTATGCTATCGATTATGATAGCTGTGGTGCTGTCTATTCATTTGGCTTCTTGCTCTGAACATATAGAAGACTGGCAGGGCAACGTAACCACAGGCTCAATCTTACTCTCTGATAACAGCATCGTATCAAGCAAAGGCTACGATGCAAGCAGAATGACGGCCGTGGGTGTTGTCATTGGAACAAGAGCAGATAGCATTTGGGTGGTATCAACCAAGAACTTAGGTCAGTATGCTTATCTTGACACACTCATGTCGGTGTCCAATGTTTCATCAGATGAGAGTGCATTATGCGGTATAGACAACACCTCGGCCATTCTTAAATCTGAACGTAAGAGTCCTGCCGCAAATATCATAAGGAGTTATGCTTCCCTGTAAAGGGTTGGGCGTTACCTCTATCGGCGAATTGCGAATGTTATCCGCCAATATAGGAACCTTAGGGAAAGTGATGGAAACGATTGGAGGCGATGCCTTTCTGACAGAACCGTATCTTAGTTCGACGCAGGATGGCTCATCAACTCAAACAGAAGAGCTATATGCCAAATGTATTTCGCTACATTCAGGTTATATCTCATCGATTCTTAAACGGATGTAGCGCAAGTGCGCCCCATACTGAGAATGAAAATGAACTAACCCTATTGTTTATCCTTGATATGGCAACAGAAGAAACGAAGGAGCAGCAACAGATATATAATATATTCCGTAGCTGTATCTATTTGATTTTGATATTCGAGCTTATTGTCAATCTGCCTTTAGAGGCAAGCGATCCTATTACGAAGTTCTTTATGTCGTTTCTCTACAAACTGAAACTCTTCAACAGTGTTCTGGGGTGTAAGTTTATGGAGTTAGTGTGTATTGGCGTAACTTGCATCGGTACCAGAGCCAAGAAGGAGTTGAAGTTTAATATGAAGACGATGGTCGTCTATCCGCTTGCTATTGGCTTCTACCTTTTGGTAACAAGTGTACTGGTGCATAAGGACATGTGGGGAGGAACACTCTTCGGATTCCCTACCAATCGTATGATTTATGCGATCTGCTCTGTTATCGGCATCATGCTAATACATCAGGGGCTGGACGCTATCAGCAAATACTTCAACCATAAGCTTGGTGACGACCGTTTTAACTTTGAGAACGAGAGCTTTCAACAGATGGAAGAGAAGGTGGAGAACGATTACTCGGTCAACATTCCGATAATCTACTACTTCAAGAAACGTATGAGGAAAGGCTGGATCAACATCATCAATCCTTTCCGTGCTACGTTAGTCTTGGGTACGCCTGGTTCGGGTAAGTCGTTTGGCATCATCGATCCTTTCATTAGACAACACAGTGCAAAGGGCTTCACGATGATGGTCTATGACTATAAGTTTCCTACGCTTGCTAAGACGCTGCTTTATCAGTATTGCAAGAATAAGAAGTACGGTCATATCCCAGAAAACTGTGATTTCCATATCATCAACTTTGCCAATGTGCGCTACTCCAACCGTATCAATCCTATTCAGAAGAAGTATATCCCTGACCTTGCGGCGGCATCAGAGACGGCAGCAACGCTCTTGGAATCGCTCAACAAGGGAGGCGGCGACAAGAAAGGTGGATCGGAGGCTTTCTTCAAGAATGCTTCTGAGAACTTCCTTGCAGCCATTATCTACTTCTTCGTCAATTTCCACCCAACAGGCTTCTTGAAGGGTAAAAGGCTCAAACGTTACTTTCGATATAGCAAGACCATAACCATCGACAAGATTGAAGAAGGTGTGCTGCAGCTCGTTTACAAGCAATGGACTGATTATGCTGGCATCAATGAGAAAGGCGAGGTTGTACTTGACTTTAACAATGAGGAAATGGTGAATATGTCCATCGACGATAATGGTATGTTTGTCGAGTTGGAAGGGTTTTCCTATGTCGATTCTGATGGGTGTCTGGTAAACATCTTGGAAACATGGTATGAGGACAACAAGGGAAACAGAGTTGTTCCTGATACTCGGACTGGTGAATACTCGGACATGGCTCATGTGCTCCAGTTCCTCAACAAGTCATACAACGATGTCTTTAAGATATTGATGAGCGATCGGGCTATCAAACCGCTGATGGCTCCTTTTGAGTCTGCCTTCAAGAATAAGGCAATGGATCAGTTGGAAGGTATGGTGGGTACCTTGCGTGTAGCAGCTGGCCGTCTTGCCACACGGGAAGCCTATTGGGTGTTTACTGGCGACGACTTCGATCTAAAGATTTCAGACCGTGAACATCCGAGTTACCTGGTGATTGCCAATGACCCAGAGAAAGAACAGGTGATAGGCTCTCTCAATGCGCTCATTCTGAATCGATTGGTGATGAAGATTAACAGTAAGAATAACTATCCCTGTAGTCTGATCATCGATGAGCTGCCAACGCTCTACTTTCATAAGATTGACCGCCTGATTGGTACGGCGAGAAGCAATAAGGTAGCTGTAACTTTGGGCTTTCAGGAACTTCCACAACTCGAAGCAGACTATGGAAAAAATGGTATGCAGAAGATCCTATCCACCTGTGGCAATATCTTTATGGGAGCAGCCCGTAACAAAGAAACATTGGAATGGGCCCAGAATGATGTCTTTGGCAAAGTGAAACAAACGAGCAAGTCTATTTCCATCAACGATCAAAAGGTCTCTACCTCCATTTCTGAACGGATGGATAATCTCTACCTGCTGCAAAAATAGCAGATATGGCTACTGGTTGGTTGGCCGGACAGATAGCCAGAGATTTCACGCCTACACCTGATGGAGCGATGAACACCTTTGAGATAGAGAACTCAGCAGAGTTTAAGACCTCAAAGTATTTCTGTAAGACCAACTTCGACATGAAGAAAATTAAGACTGAGGAAAGTATGTATGAAGATATTCCTCCGCTCTATGATTTTGGCACCGATCGCAACATGGAGATTATTCTTAGCCGAAACTTCATGGGAGTGGAAACTGATATTGACAACATGATAGAAGAACTGCTGCCCAAGGGGGTGAATGTTCAATCATAGAAGTTGAAGACAATGAAAAGCGAACATAAGGTAAAACGTATAGAGGGTATTGGCGAGCGATTGAAAAATGTTCGCCAATATCTTATTATGACCCAACAGCAAGTGGCTGAAGCAACAGGCTTAGCAGTTATCACCATCTCAAAGATAGAGCATGACAAAGTAGTGAACTCCGATTCCTTTATCCAGATGCTGCATTTCTACTCCAATTATATTTCAGTGGATTTCCTTATGGCAAAGGACTTCAAAATTGCTGATGCTGATAGATACACCAAATCGTTTTCTCTGAATACAATCGTAAAAAGCAAAGCTCGAACTGATTCAAGAACAAGTTACTAAAGAACTGGAAAGCACCCAAAAGGATTTCGTGCAAAAAGTATCAGAAGCCATCAACCTACTATAAGTTTAGCACAACCTCCAAAGACAAAATGATGAAAAGATTTTGTATCTTTGATAAGCGAACATATCACTAACGTTTCACTAAAATCTGAAAATATGATTATTGCATTAATAACATTGATGGCATACATAGGCTATTGTATAGGCTCCTTTTATTATGCAGATGCTGATATGGACTATCACACTGATAGGTATGGCTCTCTCTATATATTGAAGTATGGTAAGAGACTTGTAGAATGGACGGTGAAGTTTATCATCCTCCTGATTTCTTTGGTCTATACCAAGGTTCGCATCTTGTACCAAAGTCGTTATAAGGCGCAAAATGAGCGTGCTTATATGGGCTGAATTGTCGAAATATATCCGTTACAATAAGTGGATAATAATCATTTTGGGTGCAGAAATGGTACCACCAAGCAACATTTTTTGTGAGAAAAATATTGGGGAAACAAGTGCCAAACCAGTTTCCCCTTCTCTTTATATCACTGTTGCATCTTACAACGAGCTGCTTATGCTTTTCACCTTATATATATAGTTAGGATCCTCTGCATATCCTATGCGGTTGAGAAAACGAAAGTAGTCGCCACCTTTGTATTTGTACTGCACATAATCTTTGTATGCCTTGACCGACTCTTCCCAATTACGAAAGCGATAATAACTGCCATCGGTTGGCCGTCGTAAGCCAAACAGATTGTTGTAATTGAGGCAGACATTCGAGGTAAAATACCCAGTTTCCAGCAGAGCCTGTGCCACGACTATCTTTGGGAAGGCGACACCATATAGGTCTAACGCCTGATACAGATTGGTGATATTCAACTCCTTTGGTGGCCGTGTGCCAAATCGGACATAAGCGATCTTATCTCGCAAACCTGTGATATAGTTATTCAGGTAGGCTATGAATGGGGCAGGATTCAAGCTCTTGCCATTTGCACTAATCTTGATGTGAAGGTGTGTCCCCGTTGATTTGCCTGTATTTCCTGATATTCCCTACGATAGTACCTGCCAATACTTCGTCACCTTCTCGTACTGTGATTGCGGCTAAATGCCCATATAGACATTGTATATGCCCATAGTCGAGGACAACATGGTTACCATATCCTTTCTTGCTAAACACCACTTTCTTTACTCTGCCAGGCAACATCGAATAGACATGCAGCATATTACATTCAAGATCGATACCATCGTGGAAAGAAGAACACTTCCTGAATGGATCCTGACGGAACCCATATCGAGACGTAACACTGATGAAGTCTAAAGGCAGACAAACATCCATCCTCTCTTTGATGAGTCCGAACAGCATACTATCCCTTGACATTAACAAAGACAGGAATATCCTTTTCTATGGATATTTCATGGCCTTCTGTTGTAGAGAAGAAATCATAGTGTTCGTCTCCGTTCATTACGTTTCTCATTCAACTTCACAGAGTCCTGATAAGCATAAAAGCAATCTTCATCTACCTTTTTCTATCCAGCGAAACTTTTGTCTTTGCCTTTTGCTCTGGCGATTTTTTTCTCGCATGATTGTATTGAATTGTGCCCTCATTTGGCAGGGCATGAGCAGGAATGTCATACCCACAAATAACAACGATTTAACTTCCATCTTACAACGTTTTTCCTAAATTTGAATTAAAAATTACAACAAAAATATGGATATGGCAATGCAAAATCGTTTTTTAGAAAGTGATATTCCATACGGCAAACTGGCCAAGTTGGGTATCAGCAAAGAGAAAACTCTCTCTATGCCAAAAGATTTGTTGGAGACCTTTTTAAGTGGGAAGGTAACGCCGCTTATTCAGACTCATATCAAATCGCAGTCAGGCACGCTGTATGAAGTTCCATTGAAGTTGCAGCTCATTCAAGACAGAGCTGGCAACATCAAACTGATGACCTATCCTGTAAGAAAGGATATTGTGAGCGACATAGCCCTGAACAATGATGAGAAAGACCGCCTTCGACAAGGTGAAATTCTCCGAAAAGAGATTAAAGAAGACGGTGTGCGTAGGATGCAGTTTATCCAATTGGATTATGAAACGAAGTCTTTGATCAAGCGCAATGTAAGCAATCTCCGCTTGCCAGAGCAGATTGCTCAAATGGAAAAGATCAACGACATACAGTTGGGCATGAACCAGAAGGAGGCTATCAAGGAGGGAAAGCCTATAGAACTTGAAGTGGGCCATGAGAAAGTCTCCGTCGGAGTGGATCTCAAAGAACCGCAGGGCTTCAAAATTGTCAAAGGCGACATGGCTGAATGGGACCGCCAACAGAAGATCAAATACGACAGAGCTAACGAAGGCTTTTATGGGCTATGTGCTTACCGATCAAAACCGTTGGGAGTACCAACAGGTAGTAGATAATCTGCAACATAAGGAAACAAAACATGAGGTGAAGGAAGAACAAAAGCCCACCACAGGTATGAAGCTATAACCTCAATTATCTCCTTATTGATACAACAAGAGTTCTACAAAGGACTCATCTTTTTAACCGTACCCTTGATAGGGACACTTTACTACATTTACCGATTTAGCTGACAGTAGTCTTCTCGGTAGTCTTTAACATAATTCCCCAGTTTTAAAGACTGATTTTCAAGGAGCATAAGATGATTGTTTTATGCCCAGAGAAGACTGTACCCCTGTCACGGGGAAATCCGTCTATACATATCTAACCAGTCAGGGACATTGCTCGGTCTTTGGCTGGAATAACTTTGTCTTTACATCAGTGCCTTCTGGCAATGTAAAAGGCAGAAGGCCCGACTTTAGCATCAGTAGTTCGACAACTATTGGTGTTATGGTCGGGCTATTTGTGTTTATGCCTTTCTTCTCTCATGCTATAAACTCTCATGCTTATCCCTTAGCAGTCCTATTGAGTTTTCAAGGAGTAGTAATCGTAACATCATTCAACCGCAAAGCCCCGATGATCAGAGCCTTATTAGGTTCTGATCAGGTAGTCTTTGCGCATACTCAAACATTTATTCAAAATTACCTATGACAATGGATGTAAAACCGTCGGTGAAGCAGGAAGATGCCATTCGGGAAAAGGCAAAGTCCATGCCCGAAGAAAAGACTGCGAAGAAGTCAGAAGTGTATTACTCGTCTGTTGCGTATCTGCAATTCGAGGATGATACCAAAGTATTAAGCGACCTGCACAGGAAAGGTCATGTCAACAAACTTCTCAAAGAAGCTGCCAACTACGATCAGGGGCGATGCCATAGAACTTAACCGTACCTTCAAATCGCCGCTGCAAAATAGGGGCGACGACCTGGTGAAAGAAGACAAGAACTATGCTGTGGTCTATAACAATTCTGTTGGCGGCACCTATGAGGTGTACCGCAAAGTCACTGAACAGAATGTAGAACAGAACATCAAGCGATATGGACTGCCTGATAACGCTACCCAGATGTTAAGGGACTCGCACAATCTACCAGCAAGAAAGAGAAGTCTCTTTCTGCAAAAGAAGATGCTGCATCATCGATGCTGAAACAATACGACTCTATGAAGGCAAAGCATCCCGATGCGATGCTTCTTTCGTTCTGGCGACTTCTACATGATTTATCGTGATGATGCCGTGAAAGCATCAAAGATACTTGACCTTTCTCTCACACAAAAGACTAAGGGTATCGACATGATTAGCTTTCCCCACCATGCTCTCGACACGTATCTCCCCAAACTTATCCGTGCTGGTGAGCGTGTCGCTATATGCGACCAGCTCGAAATGCCCAGAAAGGAGAAGGTAGAGCTATCGAAAACTACCAAGGCAGAAGTCTCGGATAACGCCAAAGATCTTCGAGACAATCTTGCCAGTAAGATTGTGGAAACCGTAGGGAAAAACAATCACCATGCCCTTGTGCTGCCCCTGGCGGATAAAGCCTTGAATGCGGAAACAACCAGAGGCGAGAATACCGAACTGGCTAAGATGCAGGTCTTGCGTGGTCGTGTTACCTTCATCGATTCAGAAGACAACAAGTTACAGCTCCGTGACTTGAAAGCAAATACCATACAGCAGCTCACAGATACGCTACCGTCTATCGCCAAAGCCTATCTGGAGAGTATAAAATCAAAAGAAGCAGCTTCACACCCTACCACCCAATCAACTGTAGCCCAAGCAGCTACTACCGAACAACAACAAAAGTTCATTGACGACATCAAGGCAGCAATGGGCAGTTCCAAAATGGTGGTGCTGCCAGATTTTGGTACGAAGAAGGGTGGTAGCTGGCACCGATGAAGATAAGGGCATTTCGCCGAATCGTGTCTATGCTCGGAACGACAATGTATCGTTTGCTGGATCTGTGCCCGGCGATGATGCCAGCAAGCGCAGATATTACCACCCAGAGAACATTCGCCCTGAATTTTACGACTATCTCATCAGCGAGGTTAAACGCGCTGTTGCACCGCAGCTCATCACCGAGAATGGTCAGAAGGTTACTTCTGCCAATATGTTTGAATCGCCCAAACAGGAAGGGAAATACTTCTTCTATGCCCGACTTGACGGTGTTGGCTTGCACCCTAAAGCCGTTAAGGAGGCAGACGTGGAAGCCTTTTATGAAGCAGGAGATTTCCGTAAAGGATATGTTTGCCAAGTATTATCCTACCAAGATGGCAAAGCAGCTTAGCAAAGAAGATTTTGATAACACTAAGTTGTCCGATGGTCGAGAGCTAACCACATTCAGGGTCTATAAGCAACGCAATGAAGACAAGCCTCATTTCGGCGAATACCTCTTGTATGCCGAAATGGGAGACAAACGCTTTCATGCCACTCCGCTCACTCACGATCAGCTGGATATGTATTTCGATCGCACACAGAGCAAGGGACAGTTGGCAGAGAAGGTGATCGGCGAACAACTACATCTGAAATCAGCTATGAGAAATACAAGCTACCCGAAAACATCCCAACCCCAGAAGTCAGAATCCGCAAGGTCCCCGAAGGAGCCTGGCTTATCTCTGCCAATGTGGGGAACAAAGGACAAAACGGCCGAGAAGAAACTATCGAACAACGACCTGTATTCACTCTTTCAAGTCGAAAACAGCTACCAAAAGAGCAGTTGGGAGCCAAGCACCTCATGGAAGACATCAAGGAGCTAAGCCAGAGCCTTTCGGTAAGTCGGAGCCAAGGCTTGAAGCGATAATGGTAAGCTGTTCTTACCTATGTCACAGACAAGTAGAATATCAAAAATAATTTCTTAAACCCAAACTGCTGCCCGGCACGACGCGTGGGCGGCGGCAATTCACAAATAAAGTTTTATTAAAAATGAAAAGAAAAATATTTGAAGAGTTGGAACAACTCAAACAGGAGGGACGCATCGGTTGGGTGGAGTATCTCCCTACAGAGTGAGTACAGTGAGAGTTATCAGCAATGGCTCGCAGACAGAGGAGCGGAGCCAGACGAGGACAATGCAGAGTTGTTCGTCGAGCAGACTGATGCAACATTCCTCGAAAGTGAAAACTTCATCATGTAGGACTATGGCATATCAACACAACAACACCGCACAGTCGGCAAGCGACAAGGCCATCGAGAAGTTCGCCGAGATGATGATTACCCGATTGGAAGAGGCCAAAGACAATGATTGGAAGCAAGGCTGGATAGGTGGCCAGGGCTTTCAAGGCTTGCCACAAAACCTAAGTGGTCGCAACTATTCGGGTACCAACTCTCTATTCTTGTTTATGGACACGGCTATTAACAAGTATGCAGCACCAGTGTATATGACATTCCTGCAAAAGGAGGAAGAAGGGCTGCGCCTGAAAAAAGGCTCGCAAGCCATGCCTGTCATCTACTGGGACATGAGCATCAAGGATGCCAATGGCCAAAAAATGTCACTGACCGACTATAAAAACATGTCCAAGGCGGAAAGAGACCAGTGTGAAGTACGTCCTTTCCTCCGCTCATTCAGGGTCTATAACATCGATCAGACCAACATGCAGGAGGTGAACAAGGAAAAGTATGACAAGATTATTTCACGTTTCCAACCTCCCAAGCTGTCAGATACCGAAGGCATGTATCGTAATGCGGCTATCGACCGAATGTTTGAACGTCAGGAATGGCTCTGCCGTATTCAGTACGACAAAGCATCCGAGCAAGCCTTCTTCAAGCCTTCCAATGACATGATTGTATTACCCTTGAAGGCTCAATTCAAGATTAGCACCACGCCTGATGGGATTTACAAAGACGGTATGGAGTATTATTCTACCGCTTTGCATGAGATGGCTCACTCCACAGGTACGCCGGAACGACTTAACCGCACTATGGGCAATCGTTTCGGCGATCCCAAGTATGGCAAGGAAGAACTTGTGGCAGAATTGTCGGCTGCAATGGTAGGCAATACGATGGGCTTTGACCGCCGTATTCAGAACAATAACGTAGCGTATGTCGAAGGCTGGCTCCATGCTCTGCGTGAAGAGCCGAAGTTTATTGTTTCTGTTATGGCCGATGTCAATAAGGCTTCCAACATGATTCTCCAGAAGATTGATGAGCAGAAACTTGCACTTGGCGAGGCTCCTATACTGGGAGCGCAACAAGAACAGGACAGGCAGCAGTCACAGAAAACGCAGACTTCGGCACTCTCACCCGACCAGAGGGAAGAAGTAGCTAAATCTGTTAAGGCAAGCATCTACAAACTTCCTACTGGCTCTTATGTCATACAAGCATCTATCAATGGGCAGGAACTGGATCAAAAGCCCATCGATAACAAGACGGCCGTTTCGTTTCTCCGCCAGAAAGATGATACTAAGATGAATCAGATACTTTCCGACATCGTGAAAGACAAGATGGCAGTGAACTGAACTTGTCCAAAGCGAACAGGAATGAGTCAAGAGGCTTAAAAATCTAAGTGCTTATGAAGGAACATCAAGTAGATTTTAAGGCTCTAAAGGCTAAGGTCGGCATCGACGACATAGCTTTCAGCCTCGGTTATCAGATTGATAGGAAAGCTGGCTTGGGTAGGTATATTGAGTTGGTCTTGCCAGACGCTGTAGGTGGAAGGCGAGACACGATTATCGTGAGCCATATCTATGACAAAGCTCAGCAAAACCTTCTTTCGTCGCAATGGTCAGCGAGGTGATGTTATCAGCTTCATTCAGGAGAATGCCCATTCTTTTGGTATCAGTGGGCGTAACAACTGGGACATCATCAGTAAGGTGATGGCAAAATTTTGCCAATCAGCCCATCGAGGATAAGGCAAAACAGACTTATGCTCAAATCGGTAGTGTAAACAAGCCCTTCGATCCAAAGTTGTACCATACAGAGCCCATTTTGCAAAACCTCGATGCAGCTCAATACATCTTCCGCCAACGAAATATCAAGAAAGAAACCATTCAGGCCTTTGCCCCTTGGATTCACAGGGTAAAGGACACACGGTTTGATAGCGACTATTTCAATATTGGCTTCCCTTATGTTCAGCCAGGATCCGATAAGGTGGAAGGTTATGAGATACGTGGGTATGGTAGCTTCAAGAGGAAGGCCACTGGCACCAATTCAACAACGGCGGCGTGGATTGTGGATTTGTCCAACGGCCATAATCCACAAGACATCAAGAATGTCTATTTCGCCGAAAGTGCCTACGACATTATGGCTTTCTATCAGGCTAACAAGGCTCGCTTGCAAGCTGATCTTGACAAGTCGGTATTTGTCTCGATTGGTGGCACCTTCTCTAATCTGCAGGTTGGTAGCATCATGGACTACTATGCCAATGCACGTGCTGTAGATTGTTTCGACAACGATGTGCCGGGACGAATTTATGGTATGCGTATGGTGGGCGTAGTAGAGAAAATACCGCTCAACATCGTGCAGACAGATGATGCCATAAGGGTAAGCCATAACGGACAGAAGCATAAGCTCGACCCACAAAAAGCCACCCTTAACAACCTCCGTACATTTCTTCATTTCAAACGAGAATATGGTGTGGAGAAGGCTCCCTCAGCTTTCAAGGATTGGAATGATGTGGTAATGAACAAGCCTTCTTCCGTGATACTTACCAAGAGCAAGTATGAACGAGAAGACAATCTCAGGGAAAAGCGGATGGGTGGGCTAAAAATGTAAAACCATGGACATATTTCTCAAACCCGATTATCGAGAGTTTTTCGCTGAACAAACTGGGCTATTACTGTTGTTCCTGACAACAGTGGTGGCCATGCCTCTTCTAACATCATTGGAAGGACTATACCCTCAAATGGTGGTTTCACTCTGTTCGCTGTTGTTAGCTATCTTGCTCATTGCCAGATATATCACACTCACAGCTGTATTGTGGATTATCAACGATAACACCTTGTGCCGTATTTGCGGCGTGTTCTCCAGACATACCGATTACATGGAACTATATCGGGTGGTGGACTACAGTGAGTCACAAACCTTTTGGCAGAAGTTGTGGGGTGTAAAGACCGTGAGCATCATATCTACCGACAAGACAGACAGAACAATGGTGATGATGGCATCAGTGCTCGGCGTGATATTGTCCAAGAAATTCGAAACCGAGTAGAAAATTGTAAAAAACAAAGAAGAATTTATGAAATCACAAATCAATAATATAAAGAAAGTGTAAGAGGCCAGAAAAAAACTGGCCCTTATGCTCATGTTATGTTGTTTCAGCAGCAAAGCATCTTTTGCAGGTGTGCAGGTTGATCCTGCCCTGACTTCTGCCATTACCTTGCAGATGAACACACTAAAGAATATCTATTCTAGCGTGAGAATACCCAAAAGAAAATCATCGAAGCAGAAGCAGCGGTAACGTTGGCACTGGATCGTATGCACAAGGTGGAAAGCAAGGTACTCGACTATATGTCGAATGTACAAGGGGCTTTCCAAAACCTCTACCAGATTAAGCGTGCTGGTGAGTTGGTGGTGAAGGATATACCTTCCAATATGAACAACGTGCGACTTGCTATCAAGGCTGGTGGCTTCCAAGGAACGTTCCTCGCCACAACTGTCGGTGATCAGCTCAACAACATGACGATGGACATGATGAGCCTTTATCCATTCCTAAAGCAACTCGTAACCAGTGGAACCTACAATACTACCGATTACGACAACATGGGGAACCTTATCAACAAGAAAAAAACAAGGTCAATCTTCTCAATTCAGCTGAAAGATACTACATCTGCAACACGGTGGTAGATAAGCTGGAGAATATCAATACTCTCTCTACCTGCTCTCCCGGGAGATTCAGACCATGCGCTGGCGCGACCTTTTCTTCAAGCTCGACCCAGAGGGTTGGGCGGCAGTAATGTCGGGCAAGAACATTGTCGAAGGCATTGTGAGTGATTGGAACTATAATCTTAGAAGATATAACTAATGGCTACAGAAACTATGATGGAAAATAGAGAATTGGGGCTTTGCCCTGTCTGTGGTCAAGGACATATCGTCAAGACCAATAGAGATTATGTGTGTGCCAATCGGTTAAGACCATCGGATGGTTATAGCTGCAGGTTCTCCATCCCATTGCGGTCGCATGGAGTGGACGTAACCGATGAAATGGTACGCGAGTTGATAACAAATGGCAAGACCCACTGGATGGAAATGTGCAACCAAGATGGCTTTCCTATAGGACGCTTTGTAGCTGATCCTAAGGGCTATGTCGTGAAGCTCAAATGCAGGCAATCGATGCCGTTTGTCCTGATTGTGGTGGTAAGATTGTTAGAACTCGCTCTGGGTATGCTTGTGTCAATAGCCTCTCTCGTGACCCTACGTGTAAATTTATCGTGCCCAACTACCTTTGTGAACGCTTTATCACCCAAGAGGAAGCTGTTGCTTTCCTTAGAGGTGAGCCTGATGTTCTTGACGGCTTTTACAACAAGAACACCAAGTCTAGTTTCCGCATACTTGACAAGGGGCAAAGAAGGTAAGGTTGAGCTGTCATCACACATTGGGGTCTGCCCTCAATGTGGCGGAAAGATGCTTGTTGGAGTCAGGGCTTTCAATTGCTCCAACTTCAAAAATGGATGTGAATTTAGGATATGGAAGCACTACTACGGCCATAAGACAACCTTACACGAAGTGAGAGAACTGTTGGAACACGGAGAAATGACAAGTCCATTTGAAGGCTACAATGCACATGGCAATGTACATAACGCCATTTTGAGAATAGGCAGTAAGTTTGAGGTACAAGTAGTACCATACAAAGGAGATAAGAAATGAAAGACAAAACATTAACATCGATCGACCTTGTGCGTAAAGCAAAGGAAAGATCCGGCTTGTCTCAGGAGGTTTTGAGACAAAGCCTACGTGCCTTGTTGGGTGCAATCAGTGAGGCTATGGACGATGGTAACAATGTTGCCCTTGACAATTTCGGCAGCTTTGAACAGAGAAAGGTGAAGGAACGCACTGTAACGCCTCCACCGCCCAACAACAAGCCAATAGTGGTACCAGAGCATCAAGTGGTTAGGTTTAGGCCCTACAAGAATATACTCATCTACCACATAAAATATTAGAACACATGAGAAAGAGTAGCTATATTCTTATGTTGGCGATGGCCACCATGCTATATGCCTGTCATTCCCCCAAAGAGAAGATGTTTGATAAAGCCCAAGAGAATTTGAAAGCCTCACTTGATTATCCCAAGCAGTTGAAGCTAATAGCTCATACGGATCCTGATTCGGCGTTTGGGGTGAAATCTACTTCACTCGCAAGGAAATCACAGGTATGTTGAAAGTAATGGATGTTGTTACCAAAAAGTTGATGCAGAGCACCACAGGTATCAACGACATTACCAAAGCTGATGCTTATACTGTAAATCTTATGCGCCGCCAGATGAATGCTGCCAATGAGGTACAGACTATGATTTTTAAGAATGTACCGAAGGGAGAATGGTCTGGATGGAAGGTGAAGATTGACTATGAATGTGTGGATAAAGATGGTATAAAGTATCGTGCTGAACGATGGATATTCTTTGACCGAAAGGGAAAGAATATCATCAAGACGTTTGAGATACCGCTTCCCTAAGATAGATAACAGAGAATGCAAAATCTCATAAAGAACTCTACAAGTGTCGTCCCATGCCTAACCAGGCAGGGATGGCACTTGTGCTGTATGATATTGATGGCATATTTGTGGTGATTGATAAAGATGCTGATCGCTTATACCTTACGTTAGGCTGGGAAATCACAGACTTTTCAGACGAAGGAACGATCTTTTCCTATATGATGGTGTCACCAAAGGGAATATGTGTTTTGAAGCAGCTAAGCATTGATTACGAGATTGTCAAAGCACAAGCAGTAGATAACATAAGCAGAGATAGCATCGTAACAACGCAGCAGACTTTGGATTATCTGCGATTGCAAGCAGGATCTCATATTCTTAGTTATCCAATCGTCGGCCATAATACGATGATTGAGAGTGTTGGTTTCATCAGAGAGGTACGTCTTACCTCGCTGAATATCAGTCGCCAGGAAATAACATTGTGCATTGACAATAGTGAGCATGTCGAACTTGCAAATGGACATGAATGGAATTTTAGCAATATGGGACTTACACTTCTCGACTACATATCATCCCTTCTCGACGAGCAGTTTGACTACATCTTGTCGTATATTCAAAAATCCTAAGCAGATTATAAAGGAACAGAAGTTACAGAACTCCACCTTATATAATAGGTATATCTCAACGAAAAAAGATTTACCTATTGAAACTATACTATTACTCAAAATACAGAAAGACTATCTTGCCTTTGACGATGATGCCATTACGGTTGCCTCCTTATGCCGAAACGTGTTGTTGTACGAATGTCATGTCATCGGACTACGTGGACAAACAGTTGCTATGTTGGCTGATAGCCAACTTCAAGCATTACAACAGGTGACTATGGTTTCCATCATTGATGCACACTATCCACACGCTGCCTATCAGATTGGACTGGAAGAAAGTTTCTTAAATCGTAAGTACGACAAACAAATGACCTATACAGATGTGGTTGTACGCAAAAGCAAGGCTGGAGAATATGTACTTTCTGCCGTCTATAATGGTACCCAGTTGCCAGAAGTACCCATTCCCAACCTCGTTAGGCTCCTATTACTGTAAGCTGCCGAAATGTAAGGAAAAAGATACAATCTTAGTATCATTGGTTCATCAAACGTATGAAAAAATAGTTGGAAATGCTCAAGGTAGAGCTAATATTTCATCTATTTTGATGTGGATTATTTTTGGTTTATCAGGTTTTCTCTTTCACTATTCGCAAATATTGCCTATTTTTGTACGAAGAAAGTATAGTTAGTCTTCTAATTACAACCCGATATGACATACCAATATACGACATTTGATGAAAATAATAGAGTCTCCGATTTCTTTAATGGATTGGATAAAGAGTTTTTCTCTAATCTGCATTGGAGAAATCAGCAAGGCTTAAATTTATATGGTTACTTCCATGTCGATGGTTCGGTTAACTATTTATTCATATATGGTAAAACGACTCATCCTGATACGCTCGTAGCACCATCTAAAGGAACTATATTTGAGTCACTTAAAAGCATATGGGTCAAGCAAAAGTATAAGGGACTTATGAACATTAAAGGAGAAGTTTTTACTTCAAAAATATTTATGACGATTTTTCGATTTTTCTTTCAGACACCTGGTTTCCTTTATCTTAAAACAAAGAAGAAAAATCGCTTCGGACTAGTATGCTATAAAGGAAGTGGAGACAATCTCGTTCAAGAAGTTATACCTGCCAAATATGAAGATATATTTTATGCAGGGGAATACACAGTGGGCTTTGTTGTTAACCAAAAGGTCGGCTTTATGTCTTTGGATGGACGAGAGATTGTAAAACCTATCTATAGAGTTGGTGAGGATTATAACTATTTTACAGAAGGAAGATCTTTAGTACATCTTGATAGAGAAGGCTGCATTGACATATACATCAATCATTATGGCAATTTTGTAGGATACCCAGAGTTAGAAGGGCAATGTGATGTTTTTGCTGGCAGTGGAACAGGATTCTATCCTTATGGTGATTTGCCTGATGCCTCAGATGCCTACGAGGGTGATCCTGATGCACTATGGAATACCGATTGAGGCATCTGCTCCTGTTAGCTTCTGAGGTAAGGACTTGCTGTACAAATTCTATCGCTTCATTCGTCTCTCATCATCAATGTCGTCCCAATTATCAAAACCACCAACTTCCCATTCTCTATTGGCATGATGGTCTGATCCAGTAGGCCGCAGGAGATTAGTTTCTGGAGTTTGTGTTGCTATATCACGACTTTCGGTTTGGATATGTGAGGATCGAGCGGTAGCTCCTCTCTCATGCTTCATAAAAGGAGATAAGTCTATATCAGTGTCTCGCAAATTGACAATGGTAGAACTGCCCATATCTATGGCATACACTATAGCCTCTCTTCTCATGATGATAGTCTTGGCATTTCTAAGGTCATCGTACATCTGCCCCTTTTCAGCTGTATTCATAATCTCTTTGATATGGCTGATGGTGGCATCGGCCTTCTCTGTATTTCTTTCGGACACTATATCAATGCTACCTATATCATCGATATGCCCAAACTTACACAACACTTCTCTTTCTTCTTCGGTTGTGGGATTGAAGCTCTGAATCCATTGCCGCCTAAAGTTCTTATGCAAAATCTCATAATCCTCTTTTCTAACATGGCCAACCATCTTGTGTCGCTTGCCCCTTATGCTACCGTCGTGATACACATTGACCCTATACTTACTCCATAATGCCTGATTCAGATCACCGATGGTAAGGCGGTCGTTCTCAACTAAGTGGTTGTGTATAAAGTTGTTTACAGCTTCTTCATTACTGTCCTTAGATTGGCTTGTCTGTTGGCCAAAGTTCAGTAAGGATTTCAGCTCCAGTATATCACTTCCTTATAGGCAGTCTTATTCTTATGATCCACTATGATATAACCGTATGGAGCATCCTTCTTTCCGATAAACACCAAGCCTATACCAAACTTCTTTTTAGCATAGTTGTGAGGTCGTTCTTGTCAGAACTTAATCTCTTATATTTCAATATGATAGCTTTCAGTTGCTTGCGTCTCTTACTTGCTTCCTCTTTCGATTTTTTTAATGCCGCTTTCTCTATTTCTTGGATAGCAATACTCTCCAGGACAGTGCCACCTTTCTTTACTTTGAGTATATCATCTTCCACAAAGCTATCATAGCCACTGCTCTCCAAGATAGCCTGATACTGCCCTAAAGATTCAAAAGAGTATAGCAATGCCTGTTGAATGATGCTCTTTGCTTCACGTTTTGGCTCTATGTTCAATATCTTATTGAGAACGGCCTGGGAACGCAGTCGCTCATTATGGTCATCTACCTTCTTTCCATTGGGAGCGATCCTACTGGTAACGATGTGGATATGATTGTTGGCTGTGTCGTGGTGTGCATATATCAAGATGGGCTGCCCCGACTCTGCATATCCCATTTCTTTGAGGTACTGGTGAGCAATCTCTATCAACTGATCGTGAGTATAGTCCTGTTCCTTACAGGATATAGCCACATGAAATTGGGTATTCTTGATATTCTGGTTGATCGAAGAGTACTTCATCAGATACTCTCGCAGGTTGGAGGCAGATAGATTCCCTGTCTTCTGCAAATAGCCAAAGTTGGCTATTTCCACAAGTTCGGCTGTGCCCTTAGACACCTTACGCTCGTTATAGCTGACCGCACTGAATGTGCTGCTCGATTTAAGTATGGTTGCAATCATAGCACTTTTATTGGTGGTAACATCGCCTTAATTAAAGACTACCTATGAGGCTGCTGCCAACAATATCGGTAGATATATTAAAGTGCCATAAAGCGATAATGCAAATGTACTGCTTTTCTGCCAAAATCAGTCCTGCTTCATCAGCTATTTGTATATCTTTGAAGTACATTACCAACTACCACGACGTATGAAAGAAGACAGACGCACCAACCGAATCAACCTTCATCTGAACAATAGGGAAATGGAATTGTTCAAGGCTAAGGCAAAGAATTACAGGCAAATGTCTGCCATGATACGTGATGCAGTGGCCCAATTTGATGATATTGGTACCGTAAAACGGATTGAGTCTTTGAACAATCTGGCTGACCTAATTACGAATTTCAACCATGAAATTTCAAAGCAAGGTGGCAATCTCAACCAGATAACCAAACGTGCCAACGAACTAATTTACCAAAGCGAACTGAACGAAACCTATTACAAAGAGGTTTTTCCCTCAAATTTTACTCCTGCAAAAAAACGATGAAGGAGATCAAGAAGCAACAAGCTGACATCTTCAAAAAAGTTACTTAATATCTGATTTTCTTAATGTTTTTTTGTGTCCTAATACGGAGTTGCGATGGTATTCCTCCCACTTCGGTGGGCAAGTAGCCTTTTGTGCCGATTTGAAAAATAGGCGCCTAAAGAGCACAACTTGCAACATATTTCTAAACCGTCGTACACATTGACTTTCCTGTGGATTCCATACTCCTACGCCGTTTTGACTGCTGTTATCATACAATATTTCAAGATGATGTTATATCGATTATAAAAGATGATAAGATGTTTGTCATAAAGTATTCAAAAACAGATAACCATACTATCATAAAACATACTTATCATACGATATTACAAGAATAACATAATACGATATAGTTATCAATAAGGTTGATAACATACTTATAATGAGGTCATACCATCATAAAATATCATTGATATAAAACATTATCGTTATAACATCATACTATCATAACCGAAGGGATAAATTCCACCCGGATGGCAGAAATGCGTTTGCACCTTGCAGAAGCAACCAGAGGGAAAAAGAAGTTCGCTACGTTTGATACCTGCAAAGCGAAGTTTGCTCGACGCTACGCTTAGATAAAAAGTTGTATTGTTGCTGTTCGCTATCTGGATAACAATGGCAATGGTGACTGATGGATTAGCATAAAGGCGGTAGGAAGCAAAAATAAGGTTGTTTGATGCCGTAACCTTTTGAGAAAAACAGTACCATTGCCAAGGTCGGGCATCGCTCTTGTTCTTTTTCCCTTTAGTTGAAGTTTACTCACGCGCATATAAAGCCTTATTTATCATATTTTATTTATGAGCTTTATTTAAGAGAGGCGTAACAACTTGAAAATAAGCTACTTTATCGGTTAATATGTAACCTTTTGAGAACGGATAAGTAACTTTTTGAGAACGGTTATGTAACCTTTTGAGAGTAGATAAGTAACCTTTAGAGAAGGTGTAGAGTACAGTGAAAGTTCCATAATTTACCATCGACAATGAGTAAGTTTCAGCCATTTTTGTTCTATTCCTATCATTCTTTGTCTATCTTTGTAGTGTTGTGCCGATGCGCTTCACTTTATTCGCCGACCAGATAGACAGTTGTCATCACGGCACCCTTTAATCGTTTTGTCGCTACAACACCAGAAGTCGTGCTTCTGAAAATATAGAATTAAAGGGCCAGAAATGACAAGAAGAATGATTACCTTGATTGAAAATGGAGGGATGGGCAAATGCTCATTCAGCTTCAACAATCTCTTGTTGCGATCTCCCTTACGTTACACTATGATGGAGCGTCGTTTCTTGTATAAGTTGGCAGAGGCCATCAAAATCAGATACGAGAAGATGGGATTAAGAATCAGGGAGAACTGGGATAGTCTTGTTTTCAGCATGACAGACAAAGACCTTGCGATGGTAGGTGGTAATACCAATGTGGTGCGAACCTACAAGACCGTTCGGTCGCTTGCACAGAAATCCATCATACAATATCATCAGAACAAAGACAAGCAGATGGTGGTGGACTATTTTCACTGGATAGATGCCTTCCGATGGAACACCTCAACAAACGACTATACGGTGCGCGTCTCACCAGAGCTTTACGAGTACGTCATCAACCTTACGAAGTCGTTTACTGTGCTCAATCTCCATACTGCCATCTTGCTCGAATCTAAGTATTCTCAAAAGTTCTATGAGATATGCTGCCTCTATTCGGGCGATTTCCGTTTCATCGATCCGACAACCCCACACGAAATCTATAAAAAGCGTGTGATAAAAATGTCGATTGAAACCTTCCGATTTACCTTTGGCTTATCAGAACTGCATGACCCAAGAACTGGCGAAATAATTGAGAAGGAGAAATACCAACGGTTTAAGACGATGGTGGAAAAGGTGATACTAACAGCACAACGAGAGCTGTTTGAACTATACCAATTCAACAAGTGTGATGTGTGGTTCGACTATGACGTGCCTGATAGGTATGGTCGTGGTAGGAATGGATCACCGAGAAATTTGCGTTTTTATATTTATACAAGAGAGTACCCAAAATCAAAAGATGCGGCCTTGGATCGACCTTGGCAGGAAGGCGATGAGCCTCTGTGTCCTTACGAGGAAAAACCTAAGAGGAATGTTGGTACTAAGAAGAAAGTCAAACAAACCGATTGGCTCGGCCTCGATCCAGATTATCAGCGAGACCTGATACGCCAACTACTAAATCACTATTTCGATGATGACGAAGCCGCCTACTACCTCCAGAAGATAGATCAGAGCAGCAGTGAAGCCGAGATACTTATTCGCAGGTGATCCGGGTAATCTATGAGAAGCAGAAGCAACCCAAGTTTGAGCAGGGCACCAAGCGGTATAAGCAGAAAAGCCTGAGGGATTTTGTGTTTGCCATCAACCTCAAAGAATATGGCTGGGCGATTGAGCCTTACCAACCATGATGAATGATAAGTAAGAAAGGAGCCGATGTCCTGAGACAAAGACTCCTTCTACTTTTCAGACGGTGTTAGTCTGTTACCTCATGAAGTATTGCAATTCCTTGCCGTGCAGGTTCTCCTGCGCCCACTCATCAGCCTTGCGCCAAAGTTGTTCGTACACTCGTGCGATGGCATCATTCTTCTCATACCACTGCCAAATCTTGTGATTGAGCACCATCACAAGCTCTGTGAGGTAGATGTAGTTGGCTTGCCACTCCTTAAAGGCTCGCTCATAGGTGTCAATGATTGCCTCGATACCAAACCTGTCTGCGATGGAGAAGTCCATCCAGAAGGTAGTCTTCGGCTGGTAGCCTGTCATTGCCATTGCTTCATCAACACTCGTTGTAATTCTAATTACTTCCATACTCATAACGATTAAAAGGTGAATAATTCTTGTGATACATTTCCCTTTAGTTACCCACTGTATATCAGTGGGAGCTGACTGGGATTGAATTTTTATGTGCATGGTATCAGTGCGGTCGGAGTGGATGCGCAAGTAATTTTTAGGGAGTTTTAGATGGAAACCCAATTTTGACATTAAGAAAAATTGTGGAGGGTCTATCTAAAACTCCCTCAAAAATAGCGTTAGCGGTACTTTCACAGGAATGGAGACCACACTACCTTTGCACAATAAAAATCAAGACAGGCTGCTACACAATAAGAGTAGGCAACGCCGATGAAGTGTATGGCTTTGCAATAAGAAATACAGAAGGGAAAAAGTTAGGGGATGAAAGATCTAAAATTAACGTAATTGGCTACTGTGAGTGAATTTTACAGCGTGGATAATTAGAGCAACCATAAAAAGTACCATACTTGCCATTACGTTTAATCAAGGATCCTCCGCACCAAGGGCATTTGCCTTGCTCAATGGCATCTTCATAGCGATGCTTATCGCTATAAACATAGTCAAGATGTAGGTCCTCAGCTATGTCGCCCACAAATTTTCTATCATTGATTAGCTGAACAATTTGCTCTACCTGATCCGTAGAGATACATTCGATGTTATAGCCTTTTATAATAGAATTAACGCTTAGTATGTGCGTCACATGGGCCAGCTCTGATTGCACAAATAGAGTTGCTTTATTCGAAAAAGGCAATAATCGAGATATAGGGTATATCACCAAATTGATAAAGTAATTTGCGCAAAGCTCTGATATGGGTTTCATTTTGCTTAACAGGGTTGTAGAACTCGTATTTTCTTCCGAAAATGTTCTGCGTCCACTGCTTGTAGTAGTCTTTCCCATATATCCAGCCTTTATAGTTCTTCGTTTCTATCACGAACATTCCGTATGGTGATACAACCACATGATCTATCTGTGCCGTACTTTTTCCATTGGAGATAATAAGATTGTTTAGTACCACATACTCCTTAGGCAATAGTTTCAAGAGGACAGCCACTTTCTCTTCTCCAATCTTTCCTTTGGAGAATTTTTATCCATAGCATTACTGATACTATCAGTGCTCCAAGTAAAAGTGATACAAAAGCCATATAGCAAAAACTCTAATCCTGCCTACAAAGTTAACGAGAATCTTTGCTTATACAAATTTTCATCATCAATTTATTGCGTTTCTTTCAATATATTGCAAAATAACAGCCGATTGTTTGTAAATTCTGATATATTTTTCAAAAGAATCGCTTATCTTTTGTAAGGTAAAGCAACTTTAGATGGAAAAAGAAAGATATAAATAGACTTAAAGTTGTCCTTGTGGAAAAAGAAACGCACAGGGCGATGGTTGGCAGAGCAACTTGGAAAAGATCCTGCCACCGTGTCTAAATGGTGTACAAACTCTTCTCAGCCAAGTCTTGAAACTCTATTAGAGATAGCCGACAAACTGGAAGTTGGTATTAATGATTTAATTCGGAAATAAAGAAGATGCCAACAAATAAAAATGCGATAATACGTTATCAAGCTTTGGACAGATGTTTCAGCGATTTCCTTCATCGTTATTATATGGAGGATCTGATAGAGCATGTGCAGAAGCCTTATACCAATATACAGGTTATGATAGTGTGAGCCGGCGTACTGTTTTCGATGATATTACCTTTATGGAAAGTGAACAAGGATGGAGTATTCCTTTGGAACGGCTCAAAGATGGTAAGAAAATATATTATCGTTACAGAAACCGTGACTTTTCCATCAACAAGCAAGAGCTTACAGCTAACGAGCTGGCACAACTTCGAACAACCATTCTAACTATAAGCTGCTACCGTGGACTTCCATCTAATGAATGGTTGGAAGATGTAATATCTAATCTGGAATATCGTTTCCACCTCAAACCCAATAGCGAGAATATAATAGCTTTGAACAGAATCAAGGGTTACGAGGCATCGAACATCTTGCCACGCTTATAGATGCTGCAACAAACAAACAGACGTTGATAATTGTTTATCGTAGTTTCGATGAGCAAGAACATACGTGGACCATTTATCCATATTACCTCAAACAATACAATAACCGTTGGTTCTTGTTTGGACTGAATGAAAGTTTTAATTCCATCTCAAACCTTCCGCTTGACCGAATAGAAACCATAAAAAGTAACAGAACTGCCTTTCAAGGAGAACAAATACGTTAACTTCGAAACATACTTTGATGATATTATTGGCGTTACTAAGCCAGATACTTCGGTCTCTGTAATGACAATAACGCTGAAATTTGATCAACGTAGATTTCCGTATATCGTTTCAAAACCAATTCATCCTTCTCAGCACGTTGTTGATGAAGAGAGTAATATCATCGAAATACAAGTTCGGCCTAATAAGGAGTTAGAGGCACTCATACTATCGTTCGGCCCCGCAAGTAGAGGTGATGTCTCCGCTTCTCTCAGGCAGCAAATTTCAAACAAAAATTGCTGAAAATCTAAAAATATTTTCCTGTGCAATTAGACCGCACAGAAGCATATTAACTTTGCAACCGTAATCCGAAAACAACGATATATATGAGCAACAAAAATAGGTTTTTCTAACTTCCGTCGGTTCGCTAATTTCCCAGTAATCGATTTAGGTGATGTTACCATCTTGGTAGGTGGAAATAATTCTGGTAAATCTACATTGGTAAAGGCATTGCTACTATGTGTAGATAATATACGCCTCATGCGTGTAAACGATCGTCGCAAGGATGAAAGTAAATCTGTTCTTACCGCATCCATGCCTCTCTTCCGCTTCGACGCTAATGAGTATCACGACGTAAAGGTAAAAACTTTTGCACGTGCTATTCATAATAAACCTGTCAATGTAGAATATTTTGACATAAAAACGTGGGAAAAACTGATACAAAAATGTTTTGACTTCTTCTATCGTGTTTGAGTTCACCTTAGGCCAGTTTGAGTTTAAGATCTACGTTAGTGGAGATCGTGATAACTTGAAGAACGTTACTACTGGTGACGTTAGTTGTATTACGATTACAGATTTGAAGTCTCAGGTTCGCTATACGAATGATTATGTACAGCACCAAATGTCATACGAAGTACTCAATAGCGACTTCAACGAACAGATTACTCTGCTCAAAAAGTTAATGCAGGATTTCAAGAAAGCCAATAAAGAATTGGATAAAGCCAATGATGAAGGAGATTTGGAAAGCATTACCAGCAAGACAGCAGTGCTCGACAAAATTATGATGCAGATAAACTCTATGACTGATCAGGATGAAGACCTTGATAGCATCACAGAAGAGGAAGTGCGCAAACTCATGGTTAAACTCCTAAGAGAAAAGAAACCTGCACAGGCTTTATACCAACTGCCTCTTTCGTTCGCTCTTAATGAAGTAGCAGAACCAGTAGTATTGAATGTCATATCCAATATTATGAATTTTGCTTCTACTAAAGGTACAGCACCTAACTTCAAGTCGAATGACAGTCTGCAAGAAGAGGATAAGATCTTGATTATGCAGGATTTTAATCTAATGGAGAAATATCGTCAGGCAATGGCTCAAGATATTGATGTGATACGTCGCTCGTATAATGATCTAAAGGTTTTGCTCGACAATATCAATGTGGAGTACATCCCTGCTCACGTTGCAACTCAAAATACCATCTATAACACAGCTGATCGAAATGATTATATCGCGCAGACGGTACATGAGTTTTATCGTGAGAAAATTCTGCCCGGTGAGACGGAGTACGAATTTATCAAAGACTGGATGCAACGATTCGAAATCGGCATCAGCTTCGATATTACTTCAATAGATGGTGAAGCATACCAGGTACGAATTATAGATGCTGATAATTCCTCCGTACCTCTTGCTGATAAGGGTATGGGGTCTATCCAAATGATGGTTTTACTGTTGCGTCTGGCCACCATACTACGCAGAAACCACCGTAAAGAAAGAGTGATGTCAGAGGTAATTCCAGCTACCATCATCATAGAGGAGCCCGAACAGAACCTTCATCCTAAGATGCAGAGTCTTTTAGCAGAGCTGTTTCACTCTCTTGCTACCTATGACAATTGCCGTTTTGTCATTGAGACTCACTCGGAATATCTCATTCGTAAGACCCAGGTTATTGTTGCAGAGCAAGATTATGTGGATCAGAAGGAGCTTAATGCAAATGTTCCTTTCTCTGTTTACTATTTGCCTACAGATGACGGGGTTCCTTATAAGATGAACTATACGCCTTCTGGTGCATTCAAAGAGAAATTCGGAGAAGGCTTTTTTGATGCTGCTACGGCATCAGAAATGGTAATTATCCGAAAAGAGTTTGAACTTAAAAAGAAGCGGAAGTAGGATGCTCAATATCTATACAACAGAAGAAAAGCTTGTAGAGATCACCCTCGAAGGGGGTGATTGGCTAAATATCATCAATAAGTTACATAAAGTAACCATTTGCAATGATTCTGCCGAAGAAGAGTGGGACATCACCAATGATGTTCTACTTTCGCTTCATCGAGCTCAAACAATAATCGATGTCGATAATGAACTTATTAAGGACATCAACAATGACCCTTCTCATGTAAGAGAATTATCTAATCCTATATATATCCTTGATGTGAATGAAAAGGAGGCACAGGCTATTGCAGAAAAATATGGTGTAATCTTTCTACCTTCGGTTCATACTCCTGAACCAGTAGTGGCTAAAAATGGATGGGATATAGATACATCTGATTCTGAAATCCCGAATAACTGGGAGTATTTTCTAAATGGCATTGAGACCCCTTTTCATGCTTTAGCCATTGTCGATAGATACTTCTTTTCAAGCCAAGTAGGGGAAACCTTTGTAGATGCTATATCTAATCTACGTGGTATATTAAATACTTTGCTTCCTGACAAGGGAAACCAGTTCATAATATGACCGTAAGTATCATTTTCGATGAAACAAAAAGCTGATGCAGGATATGACATGGCAAAAATTGCCACAGAGGTGAATAAGGTTAAGAAATCTCTTGTCAATAAGGCTCCGTTTAATATGGAATTATTTGCAGTAAACAGCAATTGCTATAGGTATGAAGATACACATGATAGATTTATTATCTCCAATTACTTTGTGATTAGTGCGAGCCATAAGCTTAAAGCATATCGGCCTACTGATGATGATGGAGATAGCTTGTGTAATCAGATATTGACATTTAACTACCTTTACAGTAAGGGACTTGCAGAAGGTGATCGATCAAGCGCACCTGTGAAGACGCAAGACAGAGTCATATTTGCACTTTGCGAAGCATTTCACACATCAAAAAAAGAAATTACCTACGCAGTGAATGGACAGACAAAGAGGAAAGGTGATATTCAGCTAAATAACGAATTATTTTGTACTAGTGCAGATAGATTGCACAGATGATTCTTACCTTTGCATTATAAAACGAAAACAATATAAATATGGCACAATATAGCAACATACATAGACCAAACGTTTCATTTGTATGGAATATAACTGATACGGTTCTGCGTGACACATTTAAGAAAAGTGAGATAGGAGATGTTATCTTGCCTTTCGTGGTGTTACGCCGCATGGATTGTATCTTGGAGCCTTACAATGAGAAGGTGCGTCAGCAGTATGAGCAGTTCCGTGATAAGATTTCTTTGGAAAAACTGGATCCCCTACTTCGTAAAACAGCTGGAGGACTGAAATTCTACAACACCTCTAACTTTACCTTACTAACATTGTTGGATGATGCCCAGAATATTTCGGTGAATTTCACCAACTACATGGCTGGTTTCAACGATGAAGTGCAGAAAATCTTCGAGTGTTTCCAGTTTGACAAGGCCGTTGCCCGACTGGAGCGCAACGGCTTGCTATACAAGATGATTTCGGCAATCACCGATCTGAACTTCTCACTTCAAGTGATTGACAACCATGACATGGGTTACTTCTTTGAGGAACTGATTCGTATTGCCAACGACCAGAGCAACGAACAGGCTGGTGAACACTTCACGCCTCGTGATGTGATTCGTCTTATGTCTGCTATCCTCTTTACGCCCGATGCTGATGAGCTTCGTCAGCTGGTGTTATCCGCACGATTTACGATCCTGCCTGTGGTACCGGAGGTATGGTTAATGTGGGCAAACGTTACATCATGGAAGAGATTTGTGGCGACTCAGATGTGAAGCCGTCCATCGAAACCTATGGTCAAGAGCTGAATGAGCAGTCGTATGCCATTGCCAAGAGTGAGGCTTTGGTGTCAGGCGAAAAACGCAGATAACATTCGTCTGGGGAAACTCGTTCACAGAAGATCGTTTTGCCAATAAGCGATTCAATTATATCATGGCCAATCCGCCATATGGTGTTACCGGAAGAAGGATCAGGACTTCATCATCGAGGAAAGCCAGGATCCTGATGGCCGATTTTATGCTGGTACACCTCGCACCAGCGATGGTCAGCTGCTGTTTGTGCAGCACATGCTGTCGAAAATGAAGACTGATGGTAGCCGTGTTGGGGTTGTTACTAATGGCTCACCGCTGTTCTCCGGCGGAGCTGGCTCTGGAGAGAGCAACATTCGTAAATGGATGATTGAGAACGACTGGCTGGAGTGCATCATCGCTCTGCCCAAGGAACTTTTCTATAACACTGGCATTGCCACCTACCTTTGGTTCTTTACCAATAAGAAGCCGGAGCAACGTCGAGGGAAAGTGCAGCTCATCAATGCCGTTGACTTCTGCAAGACATGCAGCAAGAGTTTGGGCAACAAACGTTACGACATCTTAGAGGAACACGTGCAGCAGATCCTGGCCATTTACCTCGACTTCAAAGAAGGCGAGTACTGCAAGATATTCGACAATGATGACTTCGGACAGTATGAGCTAACCATCGAACAGCCCTTGCGCGATGATAATGGCGAACTTGTGTTGAAGCGTGGCAAGAAGCAAGCCGACAGCACAAAGCGAGACACAGAAAAAATATCCCTGCACATCGATTGGAAACGTTACTTCCAAGAAGAGGTGCTGCCACATATTGACCCAGAATCATGGGTGGAGGTGAGTAAGACTCGCAAACTCTATGAAATTAACTTCACCAAGTATTTCTATAAGTTTATCACCCTCGAACTCTCTGATGATATTGCCAAACGCATCAAAGATCGTGAGACAAAGTTGGCAACAATGATACATTCTATCTTTGAAGACTGATAAGCATGAAGCAATACGAAACATATAAGGATAGTGGCATACAGTGGCTGGGAAAGGTACCGAGTCACTGGGAAATAACACCGCTAAAATACAATCTCTCGCTCAAAGGAAGAATAGGTTGGAATGGACTTAAATCGGATGAATTTAAGGAGTCAAGCTATGCTTACCTTGTTACGGGCCAAGACTTCAATAAGGCTGATATAGACTGGAGTAGTTGCTATCAGATTGACAAAAAGCGATATGAGGAAGATCCTTTTATACAACTTTCTAATGGTGATTTGCTTGTAACAAAAGATGGAACAATAGGAAAGGTTGCAAAAGTTTCTAATCTTGACAAACCTGCTTGTTTGAATAGTGGTATTTTTGTCGTAAAGAGATTGAATCCTACTTTTGAGTCAAACTTCTTATATTGGACTTTTGTTTCAAACCAACTACTGGATTTCAACAACTTCAATAGTTCTGGCTCCACCATTCAGCATTTGTATCAAAACGTCTTCGAAAATATGCCTTTACTTGTTCCTTTAAAAGAGGAACAAAAGGCTATTGCATCCTATCTCGACTACAAGGTAAGTCAGATAGATGCGGCCATTAAAGAAAAGGAAGCTATGCTTGAAGATTTGAAGGCGTATCGTACCGCTATCATTAGCGAGGCTGTAACGAAAGGATTGGATAAGGGTGTCACCTTTATGGAAAGCGGAAACGAAGCTATTGGGAATATACCTCTAGGGTGGAAAGTGATGAAGACTCTTTATTGTCTTTCAATGCCTATAACAGATGGTCCCCACACAACTCCAGAGCTACTTGACGAAGGTATTCCTTTTATATCTGCAGAAGCTGTTTCATGTGGTAATGGAAAAATTGATTTTACCCACAAACGAGGCTATATTTCTCAGGATTTTTACGAAGAATGCTGCAATAAGTACATCCCGCAACGCAATGATATTTATATGATAAAATCAGGAGCAACAACAGGGAAAGTAGCAATCGTTGATACCGATGAGATTTTTACGATATGGTCTCCATTAGCTGTATTCAGATGTGATATTGAAGTAATGCTGCCAAGTTATATGTTCTATCTCTTGCAATCAACTCTTTATCAATCTCAAGCAGAGTTGGGCTGGAGTTTTGGAACTCAACAAAAAATATAGGAATGAGGGTCTTGGAGAAAAATCCCGGTTCCTGTACCACCAATTGAAGAACAGCAAAAGTATTGTTGAGCATATCACTAATAAAATATATAAATTGGACAAAGCTATTGGAGAACTCTCAAAGCTCTAACGACTTGCAATCCTACAAATCCTCTGTTATCTCCGAAGCCGTTACGGGCAAGGTAGATCTACGCAACTGGAATAAGAAAACTGTTACAGCATAAAAAGATAAAAATATGTCTGGACTACCCAAAGAAGTACTCACAGAAGAGACTATCGTTAAGTTTCTCACCTCGCAGCCCATATTAGATGCGAATGGGCAGCCTACTACTGATATGGAGTATCGGCAGATAGATGCCGCAGAATATAATCAAAATGCTCAGAACAAAGAGAATTGTATCTTAACTTCTGAACTGATCGCCTTTTTAAAGGACACACAACCCAAGGAGTATCAGAAGATGCTTGATGTATTGGGAAGCGAAGAGCAGGTGGCCAGCAGCATTTTGAGCCGTATCGGTACAGAAATGAAGATGAAGCTGCGTGCTGCAACATCGGCAAATGTCCATAACAAGAACAGCTTGCTTCCTGCTGGCACATTATCATTGCTCCGCAATGGGCAGTTGGACGCTGGTTATGGTGCTAAGTTTACCTTGCTCTATGCGCGTCCTGCCAGCAACAAGAACCCGGAACATGATGTGCTCTATCGAAAAAATCGTTTAGCTATCGTTCGCCAATTACAATATTCTAAAGATGAAACAAAGGAGATAGACCTGGCTATTTTTGTAAATGGGTTCCCTGTTGCAACCATCGAGCTTAAGAATACGCTTACTGGACAGACGCATCACAACGGTATCAAGCAGTATATGCAGGATCGACCTGTAAAGGGTGAGAAATTCTTAGAATTTAAACGTTGTCTTGTTCACTTCGCTCTCGGATCAGAGCAGGTGTTTATGACTACCAAACTTGATGGTGAAAAGTCTCGTTTTTTCCCTTTCAATCAGCAGTATAATAATATCGGAGTAAAGTCGAAAGATTATCCTCCAACCATTCGCACGTCTTATATGTGGGAAGATGTACTGCGTCGTGACTCGCTGTTAGACATTATCCAGAACTTCATGACCCTGCAGGTTACAACGGAGAAGAAGTATAATGCACGTAAACAGACGTTTGAGGAAGAAGTAAAGAAGCTCTTATCTTTCCACGCTATCATCAACGTCGTGCAGTACATCGACTTGTAGAAGATGTACATGAAAAAAGTGCTGGACACAATTATCTGATACAGCACTCTGCTGGTTCTGGCAAGTCGAATACCATCACTTGGCTGGCTTTCCGATTAAGCAGTCTTTATAAGACCCCTGATGCACCATCGGCGTTGTTCGATTCTATTTTGGTTGTAGTTGATCGTAGAATACTTAACGACCAACTACAATCTAATTTCCGTCAGTTTTCTACTACTGATGGAGAGATCTATGCTGTTGGACAGGGTAAAAATGCAGAAGGTCACGAGAGTAAAGATCTGAAATTTGCTATAGAGAGTCGGAAGCGTATTATCATTACTACAATACAGATGTTCCCCTATATTGCGGATAGCATCAAGATGTTCCCAGACCGGAACTATGCAGTAATCATAGACGAAGCACATTCTTCACAGAGTGGCGACAATGCACGTCAAATGCGTAAGGCTCTTTCGCTCCAGGAGGCAGAAGCCTTTGATGAAACCATAGAGAAGGCTGGCGATGATGATGAGAAGATAGCTCAGGTAATAGACGACTATTATAAAGCAGAGGCAGAGAGCAAGGGACGCAAGGCAAATGTCTCGTTCTTTGCATTTACAGCTACTCCAAAGCCGAAGACAGTGGAACTCTTTTGTGAAAGGGAGTATGGTAGCAAACATCCATTTGATACCTACACCATGGAACAGGCTATCAAGGAGGGGTTCATCCTTGACGTGATGCAGAACTATATGTCGTTTAAGCGTTATTTCAAGTTGGTGCGCAACAAAGATTTTGATGATAAGGAATACGACAAGAAAAAAGCTGTCGCCTTGTTATCAAGCTATGTTGATCTGCAAGACACTGCCATAGAGAAGAAGTCGCGCATCATGATAGAGCATTTTGTGTCGCAGACGGCAAGAGAGATTGGTGGAAAGGCAAGAGCGATGCTTGTTACTCGTTCTCGCTTACATGCTGTACGCTATAAGCTAAAATTTGACAGCATTATGCAGGAAATGAACTTACCTTATCGTGCATTGGTAGCTTTCTCTGGAACGGTGAAAGATGAGGAGACTGGGCTGGAATACACAGAATCCTCAATGAATGATCTGCAAGGCAAAATATCTATACCAGAGGCGTTGAAGATGCCCAAATATCGCATTTTGATTGTCGCCAATAAATTCCAGACAGGTTTTGATGAGCCATTGCTGCAGACCATGTTTGTAGATAAAAAAACTGGGAGGGCAAGCACTGTACAAAACCTTATCTCGACTTAACCGTACTGCTCGTGGTAAGAATAGTACAATGGTATTGGATTTTGTGAATGATCCAGACGACGTGTTGGCTGACTTTCAGTCCTTCTATGGAGAAAACTTAATGCCAGAAGAGAACGAGACAGATCCCTAACACACTTTATGATGTAAAGGGCAAGTTGCGTGACTTTGGTATCTTCTCGATGGCTGATGTAGATAGCTTTGCCAAATATTATTTGATGGATGGTGAAGATCAGCTACGTGTAAATGCAGTTCTTGACGAAGTTTGTGACAGGGCAATAGAGAATCTAAGTACAGAGGAACTTGATGCGTTACGAAAGACGTGTCGTCAGTTTTACAACCTTTACACCTTCCTTAGTCAGATTATCACTTTCAGTGATGCAGATTTAGAGAAGCTAGCACCTTTCTGTCTTGCATTATCTAAGAAAAATTCCTTATAAGAAAAGAAGGTTTGCTTTTACGATGTGCTATCAGAGAGCCAACTCGATAGCTACAAAGTACAGTATGTTTTTACACGAAACATGGAATTGGAGTCTGGTAATACAGAAATGGAAGGACTTCGACCAGGAGCGACGCAACCAGCTGCAGAACCTGATATGGATTGGCTCTCGAATATCATCAAGCGACTGAACGATACATTTGGTATTGATCTCACAGAAGAAGACAAGGTAGATCTCAACAATTTGAGAAAAACTATCATGTCTAAAAGAAGACCTGATGGCCTTCTTTAATTCCAAAAACTCACGAGACGATGTGAAGTCTAAGTTTGACGAGGAGATTGATTCAGAGTTGCTCAACTTCATCAACACCAAACTTGAATTGTATAACAAACTGACCGAGGACCGAGTGAATACTCTGTTTAAGAACACATGGTTTAACGAACTCTATGATAGTAGAGTAAGAGGATTAAGATAGTATGGAGCAACGGACAGCAGACATCAGTAAGACCCAATACGATATATTGAGGAAGAATCCTGTGTTCTTCTTAAAATTTCACGAAAATATCTGGGAGGATTATCATGGTGAGGAACATGATGATTCTATGTGGGTCTCTGTGGATCGAGAATTGAATATCTCCACAGAGGCAAAAAGTTTGCTAACCGTTATTTGGGATATGCACTCTGTATCATAGACAAGGCTGCCCCTAAGACTGATGAGGAAGAAAAAGTAGTCTCTCCTGATCAGCTCATCATGTCGTTTCATGCGGTAGATACTAACAATGTTAATGATTGGATTTACATCATTAACTGCTTCGTTATACGTTCACAAAACCATGAAGATAAGTACGCCTTTACAGAACTTTTGTGGGCTTTATGTAAATTACATTTCAATAAACAAGTATTTATAGAAGCTCTATCAAAAATACCCAGAGCAGACCGTACCTTTTCTTACTTTCTCTATATCCAAAAAGATAGGAAGATGTCTGTCTTATAATAAGCAAGTAGCATTGCAGTCTGTCTGCTCCGCATACCATTTTTGATTATAAGATCTATTCGCTAGAAATTTCCGGCAGGCTTTTCATGTGTGTAGAACATGACAAATTAGATTTCAATAACTTAAATATATTTAGTATTGTTGATGCCGTATTCGACAAAGAGTTGAATGACAACAATCTTAAAAGGTGCGCAAGAAAATCCATTACTTATGTTGCGACACTGGATAGAAACTCCAGAATCACTTAGCAAGTATGATCTGCTTATCAATACAATACCTCTTGTAAACGAAGAGTTACGCCTGACCTTTGTTAAAAGATATTTCCATGATATTAGGAATGGACAGATGAGGCTTTGACATTCACATATTAGAGAAGATAAAAGATAACAGATTCGAAGACTTTATTCGTTATCGTTGCTGCATAAAATCTCCGACAGAAACAGTTGTCCTTACGGTTCCGCTTCTATGTGATAACCTTATCACATTATACAACTCCAAAGGAACTACTTTCCAATCATTTGATGGTGTGTTAGACTTTGCTATGACAAGATGTGATACCACTCATCCTTCCATAGATTTCCAGATCGACAGATTTATCCCTACCTGTGATCATGGTGCTGTGTATAACCGCGATACTTTTAAGGGGTTCATTGATTATTCGTTAGTTCGTAAGTTGGACGAAAAGCTTTTATCCGAGGCACACCTTACTGCTGTTATAGTACATCTATTAGATAAGTATGGACATAGGCAGACCTACCCAGTATGTAAATATGGTGACGGCACAAAGATACCAGATGAAATTTTCTCACAATGTAACAAAGAACGAACAAAGAAAGGAAGTTCCGGTGAAGAGGTGGCGTATCACTTTGATTGCTACACCTATAAGCTATATAATGATCGATGGACTGTACCCAGTGAACAAATATCAACTGTTAACAAGTTGATGAAGGAGCCATTGCCAGAGTCGCCAGGCAGCAAAGAGGAGGTTACTGTCACTTTGAATATGACATCCTTGACGCTTTTGAAGCAATATATAGAGACTTTACCAGACAAGTACCAAACTCTCGAAGATGGTGAATTTGTAGTTCCCTCTTATGATAAAAATTCTTTGAGCAAAGATGATGACTTGTATCTCATTCAGGAATTTTCTCAAATATTGCGTATGAGAATATTCCCTCAGAAGGGTGCATTGGTAGGAAGTAAATTTGATGTTTTTGGTTATTGGGCAGAGATTAGAAAAACTCTTCCAGACAATGTATTTAAAGAGGGGGAGGTATATAAGAAAGCTCGCCAAGAATACATTGAAAAAGAGAGGGAAGAGGTATGTAGAAGAACTATAAACTCTCTGAAAAAGGAATTGGACACAAATCAAATGATGAGGTTGTTTTTGAACTTCCATACGACCGCCAAATTCTGTCCAGAATGTTACAAAGATTTTACTTTCCTCTTCTTTTTGCAGAAGGTGACACCTCTGACCGACATGAGTTTCTAAGACCCGAATATTTTTGGTAAATTTAAGCCATTCTGTGCACCGACTCTTGCAGATGATACTAATCCAGCCATCAATCTGCCTTTTTTTTGGTGTAGAGGGAAGGAATGCTTTCATAACAATCTGAGAAATCAGACATTAGAGGAAGAAAGCAACTGGCGGCACTATACTCTATTCCACATGACGGAGATAATGGGCTATCCCAAACTGCATATAACGGAAGGTGGATATGAGCCTGATAATGTCGTTCGGCAATTTATCGCTATTACCAACAAGGTTATGCAGAAGTTCAAAAGATTGAAATGTAGATCTTGTGGACATTTGCTATTTACGGATAAATCGTCTGGATTTAACCGTTATAACTATTATGCCTGTGCGAATCCAGTATGTCCTGAAATAGCCAAACCTATATATTTAAATTTCTGTTTTCATTGCAAGAAGGGTTTGATAGATTCGAGAGATTCTAAGCGATGCCCTAACGGATGGTATATCTGTCCTTCATGTCTCTCCTGTTGCGATGACGCACAGTATGAACGACTGGCACAAAGATATTTGGTGTCTAATAGACCAGTCCCACCACGAATAGAATCTATGCGTGGACATGGCCATAATGATAAAGGACTTTATTTCTGCCCTAAATGCGGTGGAGAAATTGAAAAAGTTGATGATGGACATGGACGAATGATGTCTGTTTGCAAGAATTGCCATACAGACTATAGTACAGATCCATATGAATATAATTGGTATCAGCAATATTAACTTGAGAAAAAGTATTCTGACTAACTATGAAATGTTACAAGTTTAAGCATATTACAGATCTAATCCGCAAGGAGGAAGTTACTCTTTTTGCAGGAGCTGGTTTTTCTCTTAATGCAGGAGCTCCCTCGTGTTCTGATATTATATCTTCGATAAAGAAGAATTGACTGAGCAAGAGCTGAACAAAATACCTAAATCTAAAAGCCTATGACTTAGCATATATATCGGATTTCTTTATTAGTAGTAGAAGTGGTGGTAAAAATCAGCTAATCAGACTACTATCAAAATCTTATGCGTTTTGATAGAAATGACCTAACGGTACATCAGCAACTTGCTCATATACCTCATTTCCATAACATAATAACTACAAACTATGACACATTGATTGAAGATGCCTTTAACCAATATGGAATGGGGTGCCAAGTTATACGGAATGATAAGGATTGTACTCAGATAGACAACACTTTACCATCTATTTTCAAAATCCATGGAGATATGAGTACTCCAGATAATCTGATTATATCTACTTCTGACTATAATGGGTATTTCAATAATCGCAAGAATCCCAATATGTGGGATTTAATAAAATCTCAGGTTTTAACAGACAATATTCTTTTTATTGGCTACAGCATAAAAGATTCTAATATTCTTGACATTATTAGACGGGTATCGGAAGCTGTTGGTGACAACAGAAAAATCATTTTTTATGGTTGCTCCTGGTTGTAATAAAGCGGATCGGAAACGAATAAAAAGTTCTCGGTGTAGAGTATTTTGATTCGACAGCTAAAGATTTCTTTGAAGAATTAGATGATGTCCTTTGTGAAAATATCGTTAAAGACGTTCGTAAAAAAAAGGTGTCGGAAAGAACGTTCCAGTCTTATTGCAGCTGGCATAATATAGAGCCTATCATCCATTTGAAATCGAAAGAGAATGTCATTAATGGATTCCATGCAGCCAATGGGATTCCAATCGATACAAAGATAAACTTCACTGTACGCAATCAATCAACGAATTTAGACGATTTCTAGGACTTCAGCTAAAGAGGAGCTTTCTATCTAACTTGCCTGACGGACATTCTGCAAGTCTAGCAATAAAATTGGATAAAGATTCTTTAACTGAACTAAATTGTTATGAAAATGGCATTAGAATATTGGATCTCGAAGAGGTAGAGAGCCTATATATACAGCCATATAGCTATACTGGACAACTAACTATAGAAGCTCCGGCTCTAAATTTTATAGAATTGGTTGACTTTACGAGCTATAAACTAAATGCTAATACGGTTCTGATACCTCTTAATTTAGATGCTTTTAAATTAGACATTACTTTACGTTTAATAAAGGAAAGCAGCCTTCTGCATCCTTGAAACTCCATATATCTCCAAATGAAACATATACAAATGGAGAAGTAGCGATAAAATGGGCAACATTTTTCAATTCTATTTTTGATGGAGAAGACTTCTACTTTAAAGAGATCTCTAAGTTGTAATTAACGTCTCGTCTTCGGACATATCCTCTTTGAATATAAAGGATCTGTATAAAGACTTTATTACCTATTATGCAGATGTAAAGAGATTAGAGATACTCCTTCATACAAAATTCAAGAGTATTATAACTATGACGAAGATAAGGCTGCCATTCTTAAAAGCAATAATTGCTTATAAGACAAGGCAGCCTGTTATATACTATACTCCCAAAGGATATGATTTTTGAATTTATTATGAATGATTTTCAATCTAAAGAAAGTAAGGAGTTTTTTAGAATCTGGAGGTCCATATGTACTTGCTTATTCAAATTTTTCCACTAACAGATATAACATTTAATGATGTACTATTCAAGATACCGTATAAAAATACAGTATTAGCTAATTGTACAATAAAGGACTTTGTGAGGAGAGAAGATAACTCTGCCAAAATGATAGTTCATAATAATGATTCAAGCTATATCTCGTACTATTCAGATGACCCGATTAAAAATAATGGAAATGAAATTCAGGTCTCTCCTCTTTTAGAAGGATGACAGACTGCAGGCTATAAAGATATAACAATGTAGGATAGTGCACGTAAAGAAAAACTTAGTGTCACTATCCTTTTCTAAAAATCCAGATTCCTGATTAAGTCAATGTAAGATATATTGGAATCTATTCTTCTGGTAGGGCATCCAGTATGCTGTCAATGTCTCCAAACAAGAGGTTGCTCCCAACCAATTTCGTAATACTCACTATCCTCGTCGGGCATAACCAATATGCCACCATGATGGGTGATGGGGTACTTCACTGCCATAACCTTGGCATCGGTATGCCCCTCGCCATTATCCAGTTTGGCTATGACATAAGGGAAATCGGCAAACCAGTGGTATTCTCTATCAGGGCGATGGTACATGGTTATGTTCAAAGTTCTAAGGGCATCTTGATGTGCCTCGACGTGTTGCTGTAAAAAATCTGAATGTTTCATTTTATGGTTATTGTTGTGGCAGGGTGGTTAGCCCTGCCGTTACCTTTGTTATGCTACAATCTTGTACTCATGGACATAGATGTAAACATCATCATCTTCCTGCTCCATGTTCCACTTCGCAAGCTCCTCCTTGGTCATCTTCTCCCTGCCGGTAAGTTCAGCCACATAGTTCATGGTGTCCTCTTCATTGGTGAAGTACTCATGACTAAAGATGTCATTGACGTAAGAATCGACGTAAAATCTATCAGCAAAATACTTACCCTCGGCATCGTTGGTGGCATATATCTCGCAGCCCGGCTCTTCCACACAGAAATAGATGGTGAGGTTGGGCATCAGCTCTGATAAGACCTCATAGAAGTCAGTGGCTCCCCATGCCTCTTCTGTGTCGATGCGAAGTACCTGCCCATCGAAATCGTAATACTCGATAAAGCCTCGAAGGTACTTCTTCATCTGCTCGTCGGTAGCTCCCAACGTTTTCACGATGTTACCTTCCCAACCGTCGCTTGCTGTTTCTGCTACTGGCTTCTTACGACCATTTATAAAGTCGTCAATAATCTGATAAACCTTGCTTACATCTTCCTTGCTACCCTCAATAACGTAGCTTGTACTTGCCCAATTTGCCATAATTCTAAAATTCTTAATATGTTATCTTAATCTGTAAAAGCATTGAGGCGTTGTGCCTCAAACTCCCACTCATATCCTCGGTTGTTACACTGTGTCTGCAAGATGCACCTTATCTCTTTGGCATCTTCCTCGGTCATACCCCGATGCACCATCAGTTGTGCGATGATGTCCTCCATATCCTCACCGATATAGACAAGCTCCCTCGATGCGAGGGAGTGCCATTCGTCTGTTCGGTAAACCAAGTAAATTACGTGTATTTCCATCGTCCAAATGTTAGAAATGAAAATCAATGATACCACCGAGGTAAATCTTACTTCCAACCTCCAAATCTTCTATCCAACGCATCAGCTCTACCGACTCTTCGGCATAGGTCTGGTCGGTTTCTCCACTTAGATAGAACTGCGATGCGGTGTCGAGTGGGTTCTTTAATGCTCTTTCGAGTTTGTAAGAATGACCTACGAATTTCAAAATGTTCTCGATGTTCAACTGCGATGCGAGGTCTTGAATACGCTCTACCCATTGAGCTTTCCACTCGACGATACCCCCTTGATACTCAAAGGTCGTGTCGTCAATCTGTTGAAACATACCCGACGGCAGTATGTAGTCCTTCAATGCTTCGATGACACTTTTGCGTCCTTCCTCCGTAATGGCTGCACAATAGTCATAGTCTGTACCATCACCTTGATAAAGTGTGTCCTCATTGATAGCTTCCTTAATTGGAGCGTCCGAAATCTGATAAATCCATGCGTGCATAGTCGTAATGTTTTAATTGTGATACATTTCCCTTTAGTTTAGCTGCTTTTGCAGCATCGCTGTCGGGATTTCAAATTTTATGTGCAAGGTAAGAGTAAGTCCATCAGGCAGATAAGGCAAGTAATTTTGTGATATTGTCATGGAATACCCCAATCTTGGATTGGAGGAAGGCTGCCGTGAGAATATCGCAAAATAGTGTAGCGGTACTTAGCGTTCTGACGGACTTGCTACCTTTGCTAAGTAAAATTAAATCCAGACAGTGAGTGCAGGAGTGTAAACGACCTATAATCGGGCAACGCCCATGAATGAGGGATAGTGGGTAACTATTGCCTGGTAAGGCACCAAAAATCAGACACTGACCCTACCGCTCTCCCGAAGTCCCTTGAAAGGCTCTGTTGGCGATCCTGAAAGGTCAAAAACAGTGTCTTTCATGGGATAAAACGGCCATGACCGTTTTTAGGGTCTTTGCGTAACCGGTGTTCGGTCGCGCTGTAAGCCACTAGCCGTTGTCACAGTGGAGCGAGAGCGGAGCAGGACTAAGGCGTAGATGGCTGCAGCTCGACGAGGACACTGGTGAAGCAACCTGGATGTTGAGTAGACAACAAGAGGAAAAGGAGTATATGGACAAAACTTGCGATAGCGTGTTTTGTAAAGGGCCAACAAAAAGCGACTACCTCGGTAGTGGCTTACGGCTTTCAGGGCATGGCCATGGTAACAGGGCTTAGACAAAGAGGGGGCTGCGAGCTGTGGGAGCAGCACTCAGCGCAAAAACGTCCCTGCGACAAAGTAGGGACGTTTGGGAAATGGTGATTATGGTCGAAAGGTATTCAAATCTACCAACATAGAATTATATATTGCCTTGGCATAGCCTTCTTGTTTCAGTTGAGCTATCACTCGCCTTGAATAAGCCATTGCTTGCGCCTTAGTCAGTCCCTGCTTGAATTTCATAGGGCGATTGGGGCGCATGGTCTGCACCTCGTATTGCTCTCGATAGATGGGGACGAAAGTTTTTCTTTTGATAATCTCTACTCTTGGATAACGTAACATGATATAAAAGTTTGCGCCCGATGGTTAGTCGGGGCATTACCTGGATTTAGAGTGATGCAAGTCTTTCAGCAGCCTTGCAAATGAGGTCTTTCAGCTGCTGCTTATTGAGTTCGGGCAATAGGTCTATGACCATAAAGTTCTCCGTATTCTCAATCTTCACACCTCGCTTGGCAAGAATTGTCTCGATGCCCAAACTGTTGAAATCGTTGTAAGCCTTATCACTGCTTGATGCGCCCTGTGTCTCGGTACTGATGGGAGCATTGTTATCTTGCAACTCTTCCGGCTCGCCAATGCCGATGAAAGCATCAATGCGAAACTTGCGCTCTTCGCCCTTGTCGGTATCGAAGTAGGTAAAGTATCTGTCCGAAACATCTATGCTGTCAGAGAGAATGCCATGAGTGTATCTGATAGTTCCGTCTGCCTTGCGGTAAGCAAAAGGCAGTCTCCCTGCTTTCTTCATCTTCTCTTTGAGCTTAACCACCAATGCAAGGCAGATGTCGTGATGCTCGTCCATGGTCTCTTGTCGAAGTTCGCCAACCTCCACAAGGTTATTGATGATAAACGACCGCCAACCTTTGCAATCCACATCATAGTAGGCAAGGGTGTAACTGCATTGCTGATGGGGGTGAGTGCCTTTAATGGTGTGCCCTGATGCCATATAGTGTACCACACGCATGACGCTCCGTGCCGTCTTTCTTACGATACACAAAGGAAACGATACCCTTACGAAGTTTGCCAACCAATGTCTCAAATAGATTTTCCATATTCTGTAATGTTATTTTAGATGATACATTTCCCTTTAGTTTTGCTGCTCTTGCAGCATCACACTGCCGGGATTTCAAATTTTATGTGCAAGTGGTAAGCAAGTCCATAAGGCAGATAAGCCAGGGTAATTTTGCGATATTGTTATGGAAAACACAAATCTTTGATTTGTGGAAGGCTGCCATAAGAATATCCCAAAAATAGCGGAGCAGTACTTGGTGTTCTGATGGACTTGCTACCTTTGCTAAGTAAAATTAAAAGCCATACAGTGAGTGCAGGAGTGTAAACGATACATATAAGGCTAATAAAACTATTAAAACATGATCTCGGCGGAAGCTATCAACTATATCTACATCAAACATATATACGATTGCGTAAAATGTACACAAAATATTTGGTTGTGTAAAAATTACGTATTATATTTACACCCATGAACTAATGATAATGATATGTACACATACAAATATCCTCATCCTGCCGTGACCACAGACTGTGCTATCTTCGGCTTTGATGGTAAGGAACTTCATATTCTTCTCGTTGAGCGTGGCGTTGAACCATTCAAAGGAGAATGGGCATTGCCTGGCGGTTTCCTGAAAATGGATGAAACTACCGAAGAGTGCGCAAGAAGAGAACTTATGGAAGAAACCGACCTGCATGATGTTTACTTGGAACAGTTCTATACCTTCACAGGTGTAGATCGTGACCCTCGTGAACGAGTGATAACAATCGCATATTATGCACTTGTACGAAAAAGTGACTACCATGTGCTTGCTGGAGACGATGCAACTAAAGCAGAATGGTTCGCTATAGATGATCTTCCTCAACTCGCTTTCGACCATAATACTATTATCAGAATTGCAAGAGAACGCATTAAGGAGAGGCTGGCGACAACTCCAATCGCCTTCAAGTTGCTTGATAAAAAATTCAAAATGAGTGAGCTCCAACATCTTTATGAGATTATCAACGGTACAAGTTATGACCGCAGAAATTTTCATAAGAAGATGATGGCTACAGGCTTTTATAGCAGATGAAGGGCCAAATCCCAATCCAGAACAGAGCCAAATACAGCGACCATGTATAGCTTTAAGGAAGCTGATTTTATTAAACAGGAACAAAATAAAGAAATGAAGAAATATCCATTTGACTTTTAACAAATGAAAATTATGGAGAAAGAAGTACTACAAGACTTTCATGCGCAAGAGATTCGTATATCACCAGCTCGCATTAGTCTGTTGAAGAGTGATGAGATCTTTGTGTTTGGCAGTAACCTGCAAGGTATGCATGGAGGTGGCGCAGCGCGTATTGCTGTCACAAAGTTCGGTGCCATCATGGGACAAGGAGTTGGGCTGCAAGGACAAAGCTATGCTATCCCAACTATGCAGGGCGGTGTTGAGACTATCAAGCCTTACGTGGATGAGTTTATCGGTTTTGCAAAACTCCACCCTGAATACAAGTTTTCTTGTAACAAGGGTAGGTTGTGGTGAGCAGGCTTCACTGATGGTGAGATTGCACCTCTTTTCAGTGAAGCTATCAATGTGGCGAACATCTACCTGCCACAAGAGTTCTTAAATGAGTTATATTCTAAAAATAGAAAAATATGATTGCAACTGTTTCTAATTATTCGATTGATATTGAACACCTTGAAGCGATCTACATGGATGAGCGTGGAGGTGATTGGGGGTATTTCGTGATACTTGTCTTAAAGCCCACCATGCAATACGTAAAGAACCCTGAAACAAATGAATGGGAATTACATCATGCCAATACTATCATTGAGCAACCTTGCATTGACGATGAAAGTATGGAAGCAAAGTATGAACATTGGGTAAAATTATGGCAGAAATATAAAGGATTCCATACACGAAGGGAGGACAAAGAATGATAGATCCTATAACATTAGATGAACTACAGGAGAAGAATGGTTGGAAGGAAGTTCTACCTCTATTAAGTGGCAGAGACCTCTTCTTTCATGGGAAGAAGTTGGTGTACCCTGGCGATTGGGAGTATATCAAGGATAAGGTGTGTATGTATGAGGAAGGTGATATGGATGATGAAAAGAAATTCATAGTCTCAATACCACCAGAACCATGGAGTAGCAATATACTCACGGCAAAGGTTGTGATATTATCATTGAATCCTGGATATGTTCCTCAATTGAACAAGGAGTTGGCATGTATGTTTAGGGCTGAGCAAGCAGAAAAAATTATGGCAGACAAACGTGCCATACTTGAAATGCAACCGAGGAGAGAATCTTTACCGACAATGGTTCTTGGTGATTGGTACTGGAAAAGAAGCCTTGCGCATATTGGCAAAGATGTCTACCCCGATGATCCCGAAAGAATTATGGATGACATAGCCAACATTCAAACATGTGCTTACGCATCTATTTCAAAGCTATCTACAGGTAATAGGCTTATGCCTTCGCAAGAGTTCACCCGTGATGTTATTCGCTATATCGTGTCGAACAATCCCAATACCAAATTCTTACTATTCCGTGCAGCACAAGTGTGGAAGGATAAAAATCATGGGAAATAGCCTATGGAACGAGTTGGTAGAAAGCCACCGCCTGATAGAATCTAAGTGGTATCGTACACAGTTTGTTACCCCTGGGAACATTGGTGAAGACAACTACAATATCATCAGAGAAACAATAATTGAGAAGTAAGAACGAGTGATGGCGTTAGTACAGACAATTATAGTATAAAACTATTAAAACATTGGGCAACGCCTATGGTATAAGGGTAGGTGTTGCCTTTGAAGGTACCAGAATTGAACACTTCACTACCTCTCTCCCGAAGTCCTTTGAAAGACTCTGTTGGCGATCCCGAAAGGGTCAGAACACAGTGTCTGCAGGGATAAAAACGGCCATGATGGTTTTGTCGCGGAAAGACACAGTTTTCTGACTTTCAGATCTCAGCTCTTCAAGAACTCGGGAAGGCCAGTGTGTTCAGCCTTCGAGGCAGCACTGCCACTACCGCGGGCGGGCCGCGTGTTTGGCGGTGCTGTTGATAACGACAACGCCATCTGTACTGCTCGATGACCGTTCTGACCGGTATTGTGGTTGTTCACCAAACTGACCCGCGACTACCGCTGGGCAGGCCAGCTTCCCGCGATTTTCGCTTCCCGCGCTGTGCTGCAGAATGTGGGGGCTGACATGCTCGACTGATGCAACGACTGTCGCAGAACTGCGAGCCAGCCACCAGCGAATAACGGTATTGCGCTTGTGTTTGAATGTTGACCGTCATGTGCTGGGGCGTCTTTACCAGCTGCGCAGACTTCTTTTTTCCGGCCGCAATCACCAGGGCAGTGGAAACAGGCTCTTCTCTCGAACCCATTCAATAACGTTGATCTGCCTATTTTCGCCTTTGCCGACACAAACATACGTGTAATATTCGAGACCGAGGGAACATCGGATTCCGTGGTGCGACGCTTTGCCGTGATCTGTTGGCACTCCATGGTTGCTGACGACCCGAGACCCCGCCGTTGCTTCATCCTGCCTTTCCTCGCCATGCACGCCGCATCGCTGGGCCTTGCTTTCCCGGTCGCCGAGGTGCCTCGGCTATTTCCCGTGAAGAGATGCTCTGCCACCGCGCCAGCTGAAGGTGAACTCGCTGTTTCGTTCTTCTGGTGGGCTCTGTTATGGGATCTGTGGTGTTTTGTCTCCCGCTGTTTCTTGCCGCCAGTACGGTAATTTATGCTGCGCTGCGCCACTGTCGATACGGACTGCTCAATGTTGGCATCGATCATTCCCATTCGTTGTTTTCGGGGTTATCGGCCGTAATTGAAACTGGTGGTATCGCGAATACTGCGGCTATCGCGCAGATAACGAAGTGTTCAATATCAATCGAGCAGTGAAATTATTCTCTGTTTCAAATGTAATAATTGAACGTGACAGTGGTGCGCCCGTGACTGGCTTTCGCTGAGAGGCTGATGCATCAGTGAAGCAGCCTGCAACCTGGCCCGCAGAGCATTCGGTGAGTTTTGAAACAAACTGGTCTCGACACCGCCACTGCATCAGACGGAATAACTCGCTTGTCTTGCGACCAACTCTGTCCCGTGATCGGCGCCGAGCTGGCGACGGCCGCGCTTTGCGCCTCGCTGCCGGGGATTGCCAAACGCAGATCTCGTCGCTCGGCAGACAATACGTGATGCTGCAGGCTCTTTCTTCGCACGTAATGTTTGTTCTTCTTTCCCGTAATTTTCGTTTGTTAAAGTCGGAAGTAATTGTTCTTCGTTTCTTTGACCCCTTTTGTTCCTGACTGTCAAAATCGACTTTCGATAAGCGTATCTGTTCTGGTGAGATTGACCGCTAATCGCACCAGCCGGCCTCGCTCTTCTTGTGAGGCGCGATACTGCTGCCGTTATTCAGCCTCGCGGGTGTTGGGCTCGCCATTTTGAGTACAGCTGACGAACGTTGAGATTGTCTCCTTCTATCGTTCTCTTACGATCGTGTGGCGTATTATGGTCGGCGAGTTGACTGCTGGTTCGTCGTCTCCGGCGAGCTTGTGACCAGTCTTTCGACCACAATGCATGTTATGGGTGACCAGCCTCACTCGTTACGAAAGAAGTCTGGGCTCTACGCCGCAATGAAGGTAACAGAACTGTTCCGAAATGCGGGTTCATAAGTTCTCGCTGGTTCATCCATTTCGAGAAGGCTCCGCCGAGGCAACCGTGCTGATGGTTCGGCGCCATCGGAAACTGTGAGTTCTGCCGTCGAAAGTAGAGATATGATGCGGCGGGTTGTATGTATTTTGTATCAATATCGCCGACCAGAACCATGCTCAACCGCGACCGATTACCGCGGCAAAGCTCTGACGTGTTTTACGCGATCGCCGCTGGGCGATAGTTATGATTGACTTCACGCCGGTCATGTTTTGTGGTTTTATTGACGCCCGCCATCGTTTTACGCACTCACCACTCGCTACGGCACACCAGTACGCGGCAAGGTAACTGGGGTCATCGGAACGCACCGAAGTACGCTCCTGTTCTGAGACTGTTCGCTTATGAGCGACCTCCACAATCGGACTGTGTTTTCCATAACTGTCACTGCCACTGCTATCGTGAGCTCCCGGCTGATCAGGCGCTGCGCAAAGGGAATGTATCATCAAGCTGTGCAGTATGGAAATCTGACCCGGCAAACCGTGAGGCCATCGTTTCGCTGACAAAGGCGGCGCAGGCGTCATGCGTGTCGGGCACAAAGGCACTCGCCCCATCGGCTGTGCGGTTACTGCTGCATCAACCAACGGAGTTGGCAGGCGCCGTGCCAGAAGACACCGTGGCGTCACGGCTGCTTACGTGATGATTGGCTCAAAGAAGAAAGATGAAAAGAAAAGCAAAGTTCTGCGCACCGCAGACGGCAGACTAACAGATACTTCATAACATTCTCTCTGAGCAGCGCCATCATTCGGTTCGGGCCACTGCCGACCGACTGAGACGAGCGCAGGTTTCACGATGATACTCGTCGGCGTGTTGAAGATCAGCAAGACTGAAACACCTCAGCTGAAACTGACGATTTCAGCGGTTGGTATCGAGATTATTCTTGCCAGCGAGCCAATGCGGAAAACATGATCATGAACCGAACGGCAACAAGCATTGAGCTTCTTCTTCCTCCTCTAAATCAGTCAGCTTGTTGTCAATCGGGGCAGCCCCGTAATCGTGCAGACCAGCTCAGGTGAGACCAATCGAGAACTTCTCAGAACGACTGCGCTGTGGTCGGCGGGGTTTGAACTGGGCGCGGCGATGACGTTCAGGCGATGATCGGCTGAAGGCGAACGGCTATATCAGATGCCATCGAGCAGTAGATTTGAATAACCTTTCGTCCATATTTCATTCCCAAACGTCCTAACGTGCGGGGATTTTGCGCTGTGCTGTTCTTTGTCTGGCCTGATTGCCGTATACAACAAATGACCAAGATGATCTTTGACCGCCTGCATGCGGTTTTAATCACACTCCTTTTCTCTTGTTGTGTTGTCGGGTTATTCGCAATTGATATCGGTCGGGGCTGACCATCTACGCTGTGGTCTGCTGCTCGCTCCTGGCGTTAACGGCTGGTGGCGTTTCGGGCCACGCAGACTAAAGAAACGATGCGTGGCTGACCTCGAAGACTGCTGTTTTTGTTTCTTTCGTCGCCAATGAAAACGCTCGAGGACGATAGTCGGTGATGCGATTTTCGGTGCTTACCGGCGGCCAGTACCCATATCCTCGATGGGTACTTGACCACTAATTTACTCTGCGCTCACTGTCTGGTTAATTTGCTTAACGAGTAACGCAAGTCCGTCGGGGCAGCGAAACCGCCGCTGCGTGTTCTGCGGCGGCCTTCACCAGACCGGGCAATCTGGCCTTATCTGCTCTTGCTTGCGCCAAATTTGAGTCGATGACTGACTGCCAAAAGCGGCAAGCAAAGGTAACTGTCTGTTGACAATGCGCACGTGGTTATCGATTTCGGCAGCTGGTTTTGCTATCCAGGTGATGTTCGAACTATGACAATGCGGCCGTGGAGGAAGAACACAAAAGCCATCGGCGATGACGCTGCCGTCGGTATGTTCGAATTGTTTGTTTACGGGCAATCGAAATATCGTCGTGAAAGAACCTCGTCGGTGACTGATGGTGTCGAAGGCGATAAGGCTGCTCGGCCTGCATCACTGATTCTATCTGATGGAGCTCGGGCGACGAAGCGATGCGTTGGATGAAAATTTGGTGAAATGTACCTCGATTGATGTCGATACAACGTTTTCGGACGATGAGCTACTGCGTGATTCGGACGGCGCTTCCCTGCGTCGAAGAAGACTTCGCTCGATGATTATGGAGGTTTGTCATCCGCAGTGCCGACCGAACCGAAGACGGGTGCATGCGTTTGTGCTGACAGAGGTTATGATGGTTGAACGCCTCAGCTCTTTGAATGGTATGATGAAATTTTGGGGTATGTGGGGGTGACGAAGTGGCTGCACGTTGAGGTAACGGGAAGGTGGTTTATCGAATTGATGACGACTTTATAAATGATTAAATGGCTTTCCGGTAACGAAACGGCGGCGACGATTGAGGAAGGCAGCGTCGTGAGCGATCGGGGGCTACCGACGGCGAAGAGCCGCGCTTCGAACTGGCCTGCGGCGTGAAGCCTGTTTCTGTGGTCTTATCGAGGCGATAACTTCACCATCATTTCTGTGATGAAACCGAAGCGCGAATCCTGCTACCGCCAACGATATGTCTTGTGATGGGCCCCGTCATTCTTCGTCGTAATCAGTCGTGATGCTTCGCCCGATGAAAGGACGCCATGAGCTGTGACTGAACACCGACGAAGGGAGAACTGCGGTGTGGGCGGGAAGATGAACGTTTATCATGTCCGCCAGACGGATGACGTGACAAAACGACATTCTGCCGGCGGCTGTTTCGTAAATGAACGTTGGTTTTGCGGCGGCGTCGGGAACGTCAGCCGCTGAACCGTGGCTATGCATCGCCTGATGGGGTACTGGTTCGTTCCATCGTCAGCAGGCAATGACGGGGGCTGCATTGCGGTGCCCATCGCCGTGGCGCGTGGTGTTACGGTGGTTGGTGGCGTTTGGAGGTTTGACCGGCATGCTGGTCTTCTGAAGACCAGACCGTATCTTCGTTGGTCTGGTGCAGAAAAGAGATGGTGACGCGGGATTTTCTTCCGTGCTGTCTATTCGCCGCCGCCAGCGCGATCTGTCATCACAAGAGGAGAGACTGATTTCATTCCGTTGACCGCAATCGGGTCATCTGATGAGCGGTGCCAACGAATCGATATTATGAACTATCGTTACAACGGAGACTACTCTCTGGAAGTCGCTGATGTACCAGTGTGGCTAGCGGTACCACTGCGGTAATACGTCGGGTAAATGTTGCTGTCTGGTCGGAAGGCCCCAGACAATGATACATATGGATCATGCAAACTCCTTGCTGGCTTCAGTTAGTCGTTCATGACAGAATTCAAATCGCCATCGCTGAGGCCGTATGACGGGCTGCTTGTTGTAACGGTGTTGGCAGAATGACGTATTCGTCGCGGATTGTGCTGTTGATTTTAATGACAATTCTTTACTCTGTAATGAGCAATAAGTCTTTTATGCGAATCGCTGCTCATTCGGGAGACAACGTCCGAACGGACATCGACGGCATCAGGGGTCTTCTTCCATCAAAAATATCGAAAATGTTGTGACTTCTCGCTGCTCTCCGTTGTATATCTTTCATTTGAGACTATATGAGTTTCGAGATGCTGGCTGCTCGCTGTGAAATGTCTGGTCGTCTAAGTGGAGAACATCGAAACGTGTTAACATTTAGTTATAATGCTGTCAACAATTCTATGGGTAGGCAAA